>Ga0180438_10003349_pt1 | contig 24332 bp, 22 predicted proteins | sample SS_ome_12_FD_132455 | JGI IMG/M metagenome (GOLD analysis project Ga0180438, IMG submission 132455) | Hypersaline lake sediment archaeal communities from the Salton Sea, California, USA - SS_3_D_2 metaG | ecosystem: Environmental > Aquatic > Non-marine Saline and Alkaline > Hypersaline >... | reverse complement strand
CGCAACCGACGACGAAGCCGATTCGGCCGCTGGCTGACGATGGGGACGCGAGCCGCCGGATTCGTCGCGTGCCTGCTGCTGCCCTGCCTTCTCGCCGCTTGGCGGGCCTGGCCGAAGCTGCCGCCGGGCGTCGAGCTGTTCGGGGAGGATGTCGCGCTTCCGGCGATTTCGGGTGGCCGGGGCGCGGTGCCGGGGCGGCGAGACGTGATCATCTGCTTGGGGCGTTCCGGACGCCTCTACCTCAACGGGCTGATGCAGCAGTCGCTGGACGAACTAGGCCACAGCCTGGCCTCAGCCAACCGGGGACAATGGGGCGGCCAAGCCTTGCTGGCAGGTGACCAGCGGACCCCTTTCGCGTTGGTCCGACGTGTGCTTGGCCTGTGTCGCTCTACGGGTTGGACTGGGATCGATTCCGTGAGCTTGCTGGCAGACAGCGCGGGGAGTGGACTGGCGTGGCGGTCGCACCTGATGGGCGCCTCGCTTCCTCTTCGACTCGCCCCGCAGCCGGCTTCCTCGAGCACGACCAGCCCGACGGGACAGGCCGAGATTCATGTCGCCGCCAACGGCCCCTTTTCGTTACAGAGCCACCGACTCACGTCCGCGGAGGAACTGCATGCGTGGCTGGTCGCCGTACAGCAACGCGACAGCCTCCGCGTAGTCTACATCCGCGCCGACGACGATGCCTCGCTCGGCGACGTCGTGGGAGCGATGGATGCATGCGACCGCGCATACATCGACTGTCTGTTGCTCCCCGGCTCGGCCCGGACCCGGCCGGCCGTCGAGCCGAGAGTGGATGTTGATTAGAGTGGCCGGGCGAGCAGACCGCGAGCAGCAGGCAGGAGCCGTCTGATGGACAGAATCCCGATCCCCCCGCCAATCTCCGGCGGGTTGATGTTGTCGTACCGGTGTTCGGCGGCGTGTCGGCATTGCATGTATGCGTGCGGGCCGAAGTGGCCGGCCGACTGGATCGCCGAGAAGCAACTGGAGCGCGGGCTGACGCAGCTTGCGCGGCACATCCAGCCGAGCCCTTGGGGGCCCGAGACGGTCAGCCTGAATCACGGGCTGCACTTCAGCGGCGGGGAGCCGTTCCTTAACTACAACTACGAGTTGCTGCTGCGGGCAACCGAGATCGCTGAGGAGCTTGACATCCCGTCGACGTTCGTCGAGACCAACTGCTTCTGGTGCGCCGACGACGAGGCGACGCGAGAGAAGCTGGCCACCCTTCGCCAGGCCGGGCTGCGGGGGATCATGATCTCCGTCAATCCGTTCTACGCCGAGTTCGTGCCGTTCGAGCGGACCGAGCGGTGCGTCCGCGTCAGCCTGGAGGTTTTCGACGAGCCCAACGTGTTCGTCTACCAGCAGGAGTACTGGCGCCAATTCCGCCGAATGGGCATCCGCGAAAGGCTGCCCCTCGACGAGTACATCGAGCGCACGGGCAACCGGCAGTTCGTGCGGCGGGCGGAGATGTTCCTGATGGGCCGGGCCGCGCTGGCGCTAAGGCAGGCGTACCCGGGGCAGGCCGCCGAGCGGCTGCTCGACGTGCCGTGCGCCCCGCCGCCGCTGAGGAGCTGGCACAATCACTTCGACAACTACGGCAGCTTCATGCCCGGCTACTGCGGGGGGCTGTCGCTTGGCGATTGGCGACAGCTCGACGCGCTGCTCGCCGAAGGCATCGACGCCGACGCAAAGCCCGTGCTGAGCCGCCTGGTCACTGGCGACATGGCGGGGCTGCTGCGGCTGGCGCGGGACTGCGGCTATCGGCAACGCGAGGGGGGATACGTCTCGAAGTGCGATTTGTGCCTGGACATTCGGCGTCATCTGGCGGCGGCCGGCGACTTCGAGGAACTCAGGCCGACGGAGTTCTACCAACTCCTCGAGGATCAACGCGGACCGTAGACCACGACCCCGCGGCGCCGGCGCAAAGGCCTTCCGTCGGTTGGGAGAGATGCGCCGTGGTGTCCCGCACGCATTCGGGCGGAGCCGCGGCGTATCGCCGCGGTGCCGTTGGGCTGAGCGTGGGAGGCCCCTTCAGTGCGTCTCTACGCCGTCGCCAGCTCCTTCTGCCGTTTGTCGAGCTGGTGGCGGAGGCGGTTGAGGATGACCGAGTGCATCTGGCTGACGCGGCTCTCAGACAGGTCGAGCGTCTCGCCGATCTCCCGCATGGTCATCTCCTCGAAGTAGTACAGGAGGATGATCAGCCGCTCGGCCCGGCTGAGGCCGCGGGTGACGAGGTCCTTGATGTCCTTCCGCTGGGCAGACCGCAGCGGGTCGTCGGAGCGCTTGTCCTCCAGGACGTCGATCTCGCGGACGTCCTTGTTCGAGTCGGTCTCGAACCACTTGCGGCTGAGGGAGACGAGCCCGACGGCGTGGGCGTCGCGCTGGAGTTTGCGGAACTCGGCCATCGGCAGCCTCATGGTCTTGGCGAGTTCCTTGTCGGTGGGCTTTCGGCCGAACTCGGCTTCGAGGCGTTGGACGGCCTCTTTGAGCTTGTGCGCGCGGCTGCGGACAAGGCGCGGAACCCAGTCCATCGATCTGAGTTCATCGAGGATGGCCCCGCGGATCCTGGGCGCACAGTAGGTCTCGAACTTGACCCCCCGCTCGGGATCGAAGGCGTTGACGGCGTCGACGAGTCCGAAGATGCCGGCCGAGATCAGGTCGTCGACGTCGACCTCGTCGGGCAGCTTGGCGTGCAGGCGCTCGGCGGAGTACTTCACAATCGGCAAGTAGTTCTCAATTAACCGGTTGCGGGTGGCATCGTCCTGGTTCGCCTTGAAGGCCTTCCACCACCGCGCGACCACTTCCGGGTCGCCTTTCGTGCGCTTCGTCCTTAACGCCATCGCCGCAAACTCCTTACTGACGGTAGGCTACGAGTCCCGTGCGTCCGCCGGGCCCGGAAATGAGCTAAAGCAATTCAATGAAGGCCGTTGAGAACCATGGATGCCATCTGGGGATCGCTGCTGCGTGTTCCGGGCCGAGCCGAGCCCGTCAGATTTGGTCCGGATAGTGAACGTCCGTCCTTTCAGATATCCGTTCTACTCATCTTTATTATCGTTCCCATTCTATTTAGACAACCTATTTTAACAGGTTTTCTCGCTTTTTTTTGTGGGGCGTCAAGCAAACCAGTTGGCCACCCGGCGGAAGAAGCCTTCCTTGCCCCCCGATAACGTCTTGCCACTGCGAAGCTTGGTGGCCAGGGCGGCCAGGCATCGGCTGGCCGCGCACCGCGGGTAGGCCAGCACGAACGGCTGGCGCCGTTTGACCGCCTCGCGGACCTTCAGGTCGTGCAGGACGTAGCCGGCGTCGAAGACCGTGCAGCCGAGGAACTGCCGCGCGACCGTGGCGATCCGCTGGTGCGTTGTGCGGGCCTCATGCCGCCCAGTGGCCATGTTCACCAGCAGGCTGACGTGCCCCGCATAGCCACGCTGTGAGACGGCCTTGATCACGCCGTAGCCGTCCGTTATGGCCGTCGGTTCGGGCGTGCTGACGACCATGACGTAGTCGGCCCCGCAGGCGAAGCTCAATACGTCCGGGCCGATGCCGGCGCTGCAGTCGACGATGATAATGTCGTTGTCCGCCTCCAGGCTCGACAGCTCCTTCAGCAACTGGGCCCGCTGAAAGCCCGTCAGGTCCGCCAGCCGCGCCAGCCCGCTGGCGCCCGGGACGAGCTGCACGCCGCTGGGCAGGTCGATGACCGTCTGGTCCAGCGTTCGCGTGCCCGCCACCACGTGCCACAGGTTCGCCCGCACGGTCACGTCGGCCAGCACGTCGAGGTTGGCCAACCCGAGGTCGGCGTCGACGAGCGCGACGCGGTGCCCGGCCGCCGAGAGCAGGATCGACAGGTTCAGCGCGACATTGCTCTTGCCGACGCCGCCTTTGCCCGACGTGACGGCGATCGTGCGCGTGCCGTGCGTGGCATGCATCAAACGGCGTAGTTTGGTTGCCTGGTCCTCATGCGACATTCGACTGGTCTCCGAAACTCCCGGCGAGAATATACTCCGCCAGGCGCTCGGCGTCAGCCCGTTCGATGTCTTCCGGTACGTCCTGCCCGGTGGTCACGTAGCTCAGCGGGCCCACGCCGGCCGCGGAAACCGTTAAGAATACGCCAAACGTCGCCGCCTCGTCCAGCTTCGTCACGATCAGACGATTCGCGCCCAGCGGCGCGAAACGCTCGAGGATCCGTTGCGTGCAGAGCCGGTTGACCGTCGCGGAGACCACCAGGTGCACCTCGTCCGGCTCGCCCGCCGCGATGAACCGGCGAAGCTGGCTCAGCCGCAGGCTGTTGTTCTGGCTCCGCCCGGCCGTGTCGATCAGCACCACGTCCATCTCCTGCATCGCGTGAACCGCCTGGTGCAGCTCCCCGGCGGTCAACACCGCCCGCACGGGGACCTCGATGATATCCGCATATGTACGAAGCTGATCCACCGCGGCGATACGGTACGTGTCGATAGTGATCAGCCCGACGCGCAGCCCCATCCGCAGCTTGTAGTTGGCCGCCAGCTTCGCGATCGTCGTCGTCTTGCCCACGCCCGTCGGGCCGATCAGGGCGATCACGCGGGCCTTGTCGGTGCGGCTGCTTTCGTCGCCGACGGTCCGGATTCGGCCGGCCGCCATCCGCGCCAACTCACTCCGGACCAGCGGGCGATCGGCCAACTGCTGGCCGGTGAGGCTCATCGACAGCTTCTCGAGCATCTGCCCGGCCAGGTCGGCGCCGACGTCCTGCTCGCACAGCAGCGTGTGGAACTCCTCCAGCTCCGCCGCGACTTCGAACGCGTCGGCGCCCCGCCCGCCTCGGCGCGTCAGCAGCGCCTTGACCATCCGCTGGATGTCGCCGAGCTGGTCCACCAGGCCATGGCGGACCGTGGGCTCCGCGAGCGGCTCGACGGTGACGGCCTCCGGCGGCGAGGTCTGCTCGACGGTCGGCGGGGTGGGCTCGACGGCCTCGTCCGGCTCGGTCGCGGTCGCGCTGGCCACGTAGTCGCCCTCCGCGTCGAACCGCTGGGGGACGTTCAGGTTCGGCGAGGCGGTGATCTCCCAGAGCCGGCGTCCGCCCAAGCCGAGCAACCCGCCCTTGCGGATGTTCCGCGTGTGGAGGATGACCGCATCCCGACCGAGGTCCTTCTTGACCTCCGCCAGGGCCTCCGCCATCGTCGCCGCCCGGTACGTTCTCAGTGTCATTGCTCGATACCCACGCTTTCTACCGTCTGGATCTGAACCGATTCGATTTCATTGTAGCCCAGCACCGCCGCGTCGGGCAGCGAGGGGGCGATCAGTTGCCGAACCGCCGGCCGGACCGTCGGGCTGCACAGCAGCACCGGCCTCTTGCCGCGCCGCCTGAGCCCGTCTGCCGCCACCGCCGCCGCCTGCGAGAGCCGTTCGGACAACTCCGGCGGGATCACCGACGCCGTTGCCGCGCGGCCCGTCAGCGACAGGTGCGTGTGCAGCGTCTCTTCCAGCTCCGCATCCAGCGCAGCGCACCACAGCCGCCCGTCCTCGTCGCAGTACTGCTGGCTGAGCGTGCGGCCCAGCCGGGCGCGGACGTGCTCGGCGATCCGCCCCGTCTCGTTGGTGCGGTCGGCCGCCTCGCCGACGGCCTCGAGGATCGCCTCGAGGTCGCGGATCGGCACGCGTTCGGCCAGCAGGTGCTGGAGGACCTTCTGGATCTGCCCGATCCGCAGCTTCTCGGTGACCTCCTCGACGAGGTTTCCCGCCGAGGCCCGCAGGTTCTCCAGCAGCGCCGCCGTCCGCTCGCGGCTGAGCAGCTCGGCGGCGTGGCGGCGGACCACCTCCGCCAGGTGCGTTGCCAGCACGCCGGAGGGCTCGACCACGGTATAGCCCAGCCGCTCGGCATGCTCCTGCTGCGACGGGCCGATCCACACCGCCGGCGAGCCGAACGCCGGGTCGGTCGCTTCCCGCCCGAGCAATTGCCCTGCCGGGTGGTCCGGCGCGATCGCCAGCAACTGCCCCGGGTACAGCCGCCCGCCGGCGACCTTCGCGCCCCGAACGCTCAGGACGTAGCCGCGAGCGTCGAGGGCGAGGTTGTCCCGAATGCGGATCGGCGGGACGACCAGCCCCAGCTCCAACGCGATCTGCCGACGCAGCGCCGCGATTCGGTCCAGCATATCGCCGTCCTGCTGCGGGTCGACCAGGCGGACCAGGGCGTAGCCCAGTTCGACCCGCATCGCGTCGACGGCCAGCAGGTGCTCGACGTGCTGCGGCGGGGTCGCGTCGGCGTCGTCCGAGGCGTCGGGCTCGACCTCGTCGGGCTCTGCCTCCCGGTCGGCGGGCTTCTTTCGCGACAGCACGGCGGCGAGACCCACGCAGCCGACGCCGAGCGTCAGCAGGGGCACCTTTGGCAGCGACGTCATCGCCAGGGCCGCCAGGAACACCGCCGTAATGACCAGCACGATCGGCCGGGCCAGGAGTTGCGAAATCGCCTCTTCGCCCAGGTCCGTCCGCGCCGTCGAGCGGGTGACGATCAATGCCGCCGATACCGATACGAGGAATGCCGGGATCTGCGTCACCAGCCCGTCGCCGACCGTCAGCCGCGTGAACAGAGACGCCGTCTGCGACAGCCCCCACCCGTACTGCACCATCCCCACGTAGAGCCCGCCGAGGATGTTGATCAGGGTAATGAGCACGGCCGCCACCGCGTCGCCGCGGAGGAACTTCGAGGCCCCGTCCATCGCGCCGTAGAGGTCGGCCTCCCGCGCGATGCGCCGCCGGCGGCGTTGGGCCTGGGCTTCGCTGATCAGCCCGGCGGCGAGGTCGGCGTCGATCGCCATCTGCTTGCCCGGCATCGCGTCGAGGACGAATCGGGCGGCGACCTCACTGATCCGCGCCGCGCCCTTCGTGACCACCACGAACTGGATGACCACGATGATCGCGAACAGGATCACCCCCACCGCCAGCGATCCGCTCGTGACAAATTCGCTGAACGACCAGATCACCTGCCCCGCCGCCGTGCGGGCCTGCTCGAGCGTCCGCCCGTTGGCCCCGGCCGTCAGGATCAGACGCGTCGTGGCCACGTTCAGCACCAGCCGCCCCAACGTCGCGCCGAGCAGCACCGACGGGAAGACGCTGAAGTCCAGCGGGCTCTTGACGTAGATGGCCGTCAGCAGCACGATCGCGGCCAACGTGATATTCGCCGCCAGCAGCACGTCGATCAGCGCCGGCGGCAGCGGCACGAGGATGACGAAGATCAGCGCAGCGGCCCCGACCGGCAGCAGAAGCCCGCGATGCCGCCCAATCGCCTTCGCCACGCCCTCAAATGCCATCGGACCCTTCGCCATCTGTCAGTCCCGCACTCCCTTCACGCCACCGACCAGCCGCTCCCCCCTGCTTCCAGGCCCCCCACCAACCTGCGGCCCGGCACCGTCGCCCCGCCGCCCCCCTCGCTTCTCGACGATCTGCCGCCCCAGCCGCCGCCGCCGCTGCCGCACGCGCCAGTCCCCCTCCATCCGCCGCATGTCCTCGGCCTGTTCGCGCCGCGTGATCCGCAGCTCCCGACGGTGCTGCCACCATTGGAAGCCGAAGTCCGCCGCCCCCAGCACGAGCAGACAGAGCACCAGGCGGAAGCCCATCAGCGCCACCAGGCTGCCCGCCTCGGCCGCCACTGCCCCGGGGCCGAGCCCCGCCGCCGCGGCCACCCGTGGCAGCGCCGGCCAAAGCGTCCAGTACCCCACCGCAACCACCACGCCCAGCTTCGCCAGCGCACCGACCGCCCGGACGGGCGTGCGAAGCGACAACAGCCTGGCCAGCCCGGCGCGGATTCCGACCCGGCCCCACTGCGGCCGGACGCGATCCGGCGCGGCCACCGCGCCCACCTGCGCCACGCCAGCGGCCACGGCCACCACCGCCGCCGCCGCCAACAGCGCCGCTACAACGCCCGCCGCCCCCCCGGCCGCGCCGAGCGGCACACGACCCAACCCGGCGGTTGCGTCAATCGTCTGCGAGCGGCCGTCCAGCATCGTCGCGGTCATCTCCGTCAGCTCGTCCAGCAGGCTCGGACCCAACAGGACCAGGGCGATCAGAGCGCCCAACACCGTTGCCGCCGCAGTCAACTCGGCGCTGCGCGGCACTCGCCCGCGGCGGCGCGCCTCGTCCAGCCGCAGCCGAGTCGGCTGCTCCGTCCGCTCGCCGAGTTCGTCCCTGCGAGGCTCCGGCATCGTCTATCTCGCCCCCTGCGTCAGGGCCCGAACTCCCAGCCCGATCTGTCCGGCCGCTGCGTCGATCAAGGGGGCCAACACGCCCAAGGTGGCCGCCAGGACCAGCAGGCCCAGCATTGCTCGGGTCGGCAGGCCGACCGACAGGAGGTTGCACTGCGGCATCGTTCGGTGCAGCAGCCCCAGCGCGACGGTCGCCAGCAGCAGGGCGATCAGCACGGGGGCGGCCACCTTCAGCGCCAGCACGAAGCTCGCGCCCAGCATCGCCGCGATCGTGTTCGTCATGCCCGCTGCGGGCACGAAGCCCAGCGGCGGAACCGTCCGAAACGTCTGCATCAGCCCGCCAATCAGCGCCCGGTGCCCGCCGACGGCCAGGAACACCACCACCGCCAGCAGCCGAAGCAGCCCGCGTACCGACGAGGGCGCGTCGGCCGCAAGGGGGTTGGCCACCTGCGCGAGCGACAAGCCCATCTGCTGGGCCACGTGAAACGCGCCCAGTTCCACCCCCGCGAAGATCAGCCTCGCCGCGTAGCCGATCGCGAAGCCCAGCAGCAACTCGCAGCCGAGCCCGACGGCCAGGTCCGGCCAGTGCGGCGGCAGGCGGACCGGATCGGCCAGACGCCCCACCGCCGCCAGTCCGATCCCCACGGCCACCAGCACGCGGACCTTCACGGGCACGACGGAATGGCCCAGCACGGGCGCGGCCAGCATGACCCCCGCCACGCGCGCCGTCACCAGCAGCAGCGTGGGCATCCAGATCAGTGCCGGCTCGATTGAGGTCACCTGGCTGTTCCTTTCATGGGTGAGGGACCCACCGTCAGGTTCGCGATTGCCGAATGCCTTGATTCGACACAGAGACGCAGAGGCGCAGAGAGGATGACAAGGCCACCCGCTGCTCTTCGCTGTCTGTCTGGGTCTCTGTGTCGCACGATCTTCTCTCGCCTCCGCGTCTACGGCAGCGTTCCGAACATCTCCCGCCCGAACTCGACGAGCTTCTGGAGCATCCACGGCCCGACGATCGCGATGGCCAGCAGCATCGCCAGGATTTTCGGCACGAAGCTGAGCGTGTGCTCCTGGACCTGCGTGACGGCCTGGAGGACGCTGACGATCAGTCCGACGATCAGCGCCGTGGCCAGCACCGGCGCGCCGACGACCAGCACGAGCGTCACCGCCCGCCTGGCCAGATCGATCGCCTCGTAGCCTTCCATCGCCGGCTCCTTGTCCGTCACCCGAAGCTCTGCATCAACGTGCCGACCACCAGGTGCCATCCGTCGGCCATCACGAACAGCAGCAGCTTGAACGGCAGGGAGATCAGCACGGGCGGCAGCATGAGCATGCCCATCGAGATCAGCACGGCTCCGACGAGCATGTCGATGATCAGGAACGGCAGGTAGATGCGGAATCCCATGAAGAACGCGATCTTCAGCTCGCTGACCACGAAGGCGGGCACGAGGGAGACGGTGGGCACGTCTCCCCAGGTGAGGCCGGGATCGTCGGCGGCGGACTCGTCGAGGAAGAGGTAGACGTCGTCGGTGTTCCCGCCGGCCTCGATCTGGCGGATCATGAACTTCCGCACGTGCTTCTCGCCGGCGGCGACGGCCGACGCGCGGTCCAGCCGGCCGTCGAAGTACGGCGAGACCGCCTCACGGTGAACGTCCTTCCAGACGGGGGCCATCACCGTCACCGTCATCAACACGGCCAGCCCGAGCAGGACGTGGTTGGGCGGCACCTGCTGCGCCGCCAACGCCTGCCGCAACAGGTTCAGCACGACCACGATCCGAGTGAAGCACGTGACCATCACCAGGATCGCGGGGGCCAGCGACAGGACGGTGATCAGGACGATCCACCGCAGCGTCGCCGACATGCCCGCCGGCGTGTCCACGTCCGGCAGCAGCTTCGTCACGTCCGTCGCGGCGGCCGGTTGGGTAGGCCCCGTCGTCGGCGCCGGCGCGGACCTCCCTTGCGCCGCGGCCACGGTGGCCAAGGCCAGAACGGCCAGACAGACTGTCGCTCCTCGTGCGATCATGGCTCCTCAGACCCCGATGACAGCCGGGAGCGAATCCGCTCGGTCAGCCCGCGGACGCCCTGTCCGCCGCGCCCGCCGCGAAGCTCGCCCAGCAGCTCGGCCACCTCCTCCGGGTCGGTCACCTCGGCCAGCGGCCTGATGCCCGTCGGCCCCGAACCGACCAGCACCAGCCGCCGACCCAGCCGGACCAGCGAAAGCTGCTGCCGGGCCGACAGGTTCGCGCGGGCCAGCACCTCGATCGGCGCCGCCCGCCCCGGCGAAGCGGCCCCGCCGGCCAGCCGGCGAAGCAACAGCCGCGCGATGAAGATCAACGCGACCACCGCCGCCAGCGCGCCGACCGTCCGCAGCCAGTCGTACGTGTCGTCGTCTCCGCTTCTGCGGATCGGCCGGCTTTCCACTGCGTCGTCCTGCCGCAGCGCCAATCGACGACTGCTCGGATCGTCCCTCGCCGGCCCGGTCGTCGGCTCCGCCCCCAGAGCCACGCACACCATCGGCCGCGCAAGCAGGACCAGCACCGCCATCGCGGCCACAACCACGCCGCTGCTTCGGTCGGCAACGTGCGTGCCGCTGCGCGGCAGCCGACGGCACGCGCAGTTCGATTGGTGAGGGTCTACCGTCGTGCTGCCGCAACCTCGCCCGCTCATTCGGCCCTCGCCCCGTCAATCTGCATCGTCTCCTCGCCAACCCCCTCTCCGGGGGAGGAGAGACTCAACACCCGCACGCAGAACTCGCCGTCCATGACGGCCGCGGCCCCGCGGGCGATCCGCCGGCCGCCAGACCAGATCGACACCGGCGTGTCGGCCGGGCCGTCCAGCGGAATCTCGCTGCCCACCTCCAGCCGCGCAACCTCCGCCGCCGTCAGCCATGCCCGACCGAACTGGATGCGAAGCTCCTTCCGCATGCGATTACGTTCTCCACGCCGATCCGTCGGACGATACCTCCTCGTCACGGACGGCCGTGCGGGCGGCGTGCCCGTCATCGGTCTGAAGGTCCTCGTCCCGCCGCCGCCGTGCGACGAGGCGTCCGGCGATCTTCCCGCAGAGCATCTCGGCCGCCCGGCGTTTGCGAACGGCCTCAGCCAACTCGGCCCGCCGCTGCTGGAGCAGCTCGTCGGCCTGGCGAAGCTCCGCCACGTGCTGATCGATCCGCGCCCGCATCTCGCCGGCGTTGAATTGGTAGGCGCCCGCCGCCTTCCCCCCGTCCAGCAGGCGGCGGCGGGCAGCGCGGTCCTGCGACAGCAGTTTGCGGTCCATCTCCACCGTCCGATGGCAGATCGCCTCGACGCGGCTGCGGGCGGCCTCGAAGGCCTCCCGGGCCACGTCCTCCTCCCGCTGTCGGACCTTCAGCAGCATGGCAGGTCGGTCTGTCTTTCGGTCACCCATGTCCGTCTATCTCCAAGCCGCAAGCGGCCCCGTGGTTTCTCGCTTCGCACGCTCGATCTGGCCGGCCAGCTCGATCAGCGAGCGCCGCGTCTGCTCGAAATCCGCCGGTTGGTCCGTTTGCTGTTGCAGCAGCTTCCGCACTCGAGGCGCCATCCGCACGGCCAGGTCGCAGTCGGCCCGCGTCCCCTGCTGGTAAGCGCCGATGCTGACCAGGTCCTCGACCTCCGCGTAGGCGGCCATCAACGCCTGCACTTGCCGGGCGGCGGCGAGGTGTTCGGCGTCGGCGACGTCGGTCATGGCCCGGCTGACGCTGCCGAGCACGTCGACGGCCGGAAAGTGCCCGCGCTCGGCAAGGCGCCGCGAGAGATGCGCGTGCCCGTCGGTGACGGCGCGAACGGCGTCGCTGATCGGCTCGTTCATGTCGTCGGCCTCGACGAGGACGGTATAGAATCCGGTGATCGACCCCCGCTGTGTCCGGCCGGACCGCTCCAGAAGCTGAGGCAGCAGGTTGAAGACGCTTGGCGTGTAGCCGCGGGTCGCCGGCGGCTCGCCCGCGGCCAGGCCGATCTGACGCTGTGCCGTCGCCAGCCGGGTCAATGAATCGATCAGCAGCAGCACGTCGGCGCCGCGGTCGCGGAAGTGCTCTGCCACGGCGGTCGCGACGGCCCCGCCCTGTACGCGGAGCAGTGGCGGCTCGTCGCCGGTGGAGACCACCACGACGGATCGCTTGAGCCCGTCGGGGCCGAGGTCGCGCTCGATGAAGTCGCGGACCTCCTTGCCCCGCTCGCCAATCAGTCCGATGACGGTCACGTCGGCGGCGGTGTAGCGGGCGATCATGCCCAACAGCACGCTCTTGCCCACCCCGCTGCCGGAGAAGATCCCCATCCGCTGCCCCCGCCCGATCGTCAGCATCGCGTCGATCGCCCGCACGCCGGTCGGCAGCGGTTCGGTGATCCGCCGGCGGTCCATCGGACCCATCGGGTCCGGCCAGATCGAGCAGCGGCTGTCGATGCGGATCGCCCCGCGCCCGTCGATGGGCCGGGCGAAACCGTCCAGCACGCGCCCCAGCACGCTCGGGCCGAGCCCGATGGTCTGCTCGTCGACGCAACTGACCACCCGGTCGCCCCGGCAGATGCCCGCCATCGGGCCCAGCGGCATCACCAGCGTGTCGTCGTCGGCAAAGCCGATCACCCGCGCATCGATGCTCCGCGTGCCCCGCGCGATCCGGCAGCCGGCGCCGATCGGGGCCGAGAAGTCCGACACGCTCGCCGTCAGCCCCCGAACCGCGCGGACCCGGCCGGTCAGCCGGATCGGCTGGACGTGACGGAGAATCTGTCTGTAGGGCGCGAAGGCGTTCATCTCATGGTTCGGATTCGACGGCCTCCCGGGGCACGTCGTCGGTCTGCTCGCATTCGCCGTCCGGCCCGGACGGCAGGTCCGTTGCGTCGGCCGCCTCGTCCCCGTTCAGCAGGAACGGCCGTTTGCCCTCCTCGCCCTGCACGGGGGCGGTGGTCGGCTCGTAGCAGCCGGCCTCCCAGTCCTGGTCCGGCGCGCCGAGCAGCGCCTCGGCGACGGCGACCAGTTGGGTCTCGATCGTCGCGTCGATCTCGCCGCGCCCGCTCAGGAGCCTGACGCCGCCCGGCGAGATACTCTCGTCGCCGACCAACTCGATCCCGTCGGCCCGCCCAAGCGTCTCGATCAACGCGGGCAGGCACTCGGCGAGCGCATCCCGCTGGGCGGGGTTGACCTTCACCGTCACCTTCTGGGCGCAGTCGGCCAGCTCGAGGACCTTCCGCAGGTTCTCCCTCGCCGCCGAGTTGCCGGCGGCGGCGACGCGACCGACGATCTTCTCCGCCAGCTCCAACGCGAAGTCGAGCATCTCGCAGCGGGCCTCGTGCAGCAGCGTGGCTCGGGCCTCGGCAAGCTCGGTGACGGCCCTTTCGGCCAGTTCGAGCAGCCCGTCGGCCTCGGTGGAAAACAGCGTCTTGCCCTCCGCGACCCCCTGCCTGTGCCCGTCGGCGTAGCCGTCGTTCTGCCCGCGTGCGAAGGCCTCGGCGTAGGCCTGCTCGGCGGCCGACTCCCGATCGGCGGCCGACTCGGCGCGGGCCTCGGCGACGATACGGGCGGCCTGTTTGCGGGCGTCAAGCACCACCGCCCGTGCCTCGGCGGCGATGTCGGCGAGGTCCTTGACCGCCTCGCCGGCCTCGCGGGAGCCGTCGGCCGATCCGGATTTGATGATCCTCGCCATCGTCGCGCTCCTCAGGCCAGCACTTCGCTGTCTTTCTTCGTCCGCGCCGAGATGTATCGCCCCGCCTCCAGCCGCCGCACCGACGAGACGACACGCTGCTGCGCCGCTTCGACGTCGCTGAGCCGCACCGGCCCGATCCGCTCCATCTCCTGCCGAACGCTCGCCGCGTCCGGTTTGGGAACGCTGGAGAGGACCTTCTCCCGCACGGCCTTGCCCGCCGTCCGCAGCGCGATGGCCAACTCGTCGCTGCCCAGCGACTCCAGCGCGGTTCGCAGGACGCTCTTGGGAAGCAGGGCGACGTCTTCGAAGACGAACATGCGGCTGCGGATCGACTCGGCGAGGGCGGGCTCGTTGCCGGTCAGCTCATCGAGGACGGCTTTCTCCGTGGCGTATCCGGCGTGATGGAGGATCCGCGCGGCGGCCCCGGCGCCGCCGGCGAGACCCGTCCATCGCTCCACCAGCCCACGGGCAACCTCGTCGACGACCCTCGGGTCGACGACGGCCAGCTCGGCGATCCGGCGGGTGAGGTCGATCTGGAGATCGGCCCCGAAGCCGGCGAGCACGGCGGCGGCGACGGTCGGCTCGACGTGGGCGAGGATCAGCGCGACGGTCTGCGGCCCCTCGCTCTGGAGAATCGATTCGAGTGATTCCGGCCCGGCGCGGCGGATTCGGTCGATGGGCCGCTCCGCCGCCTTGCCCGGAAGCAGCCCCTCGTCCATCCCGTCGTCGAATGCGTCGGCGCCGGCGGCGCCTTCTGCGGCGGCCGAGCCCCCCCTGCGCCGCCGACGGCGTACCGCCGCCACGCCACACAGCACGCCCAACCCCGTCAGGACGGCTGCCGAGGCGCGGGTGGCCAACACGGAACCACCCGCGTCCTCTTGCCGGGCTGCCGACGTTGCAGCCTGCTCCCCGGCCGGTAGTTGGTCGTAGTACCAGTCCACCTTCACCGCGTCGGTGTCCTTGAGGGCCAGCACCGTTCGCAGTGTCTCGCCGATCCGCTCCAACTGCGGTGCGGCGACCGCCTCGAACTGCGAGCCGTTCGGATCGTCGCCTCCGCCCCCCGAGGCGCGGTGAATCGCTGCCAGGTAGCTCCGCGGCACGGATACCTTCGCCCCGCGGCAGACGATCTGCTCCCCGTCCGCCTCGACGCCCACGCCAACGATCGTGCCCTCGACGTACCGCAGGGCCGACTGGATCTTCTCGATGTAGTAGCTCTCGGCAGCGCGGAGCCGCTCGATGTGGCCCCCGCCGGCCGCCCCGTCCGCCGACGCCCGGTAGCTGCCCCCCAGGTCATCCACGATTCGCACGTCCTGGCGGGCCAGCCCGCCGAAGCTGCCGGTCAACAGGTCGGCGATCGCCGAGACGAGCCGCGCGTCCGTACGCTCCCCCTCCGCCAGTTGGATGTGCACGGCTGCGACGGGCGGCACGGCCGGTCGGCCCAGGCGGCGGTGCAGGCCCGGCTCGTACAGGACCGTCGCTCGCTCGACGGCCGGGTAATGGTCGATCAGCCGCGACAGCTCCCCCATCTTCCAGGCCAGCCACATCTTCTCCCGCTGCGACTCGGTCAGGAAGATGCTCTCGGCCCCGTCGGGCGGGCGAGGCGGCAGGGCCTCTTCGCCCGCGAGAACGCCCTTGTAGGCCAACAGCCCCCGCAGACGCTCGACGCTGTCGGCGGGCACGACGAGCCGGCCGGCGTCCATGCGGTGCGGCATGCCGGCCTCCTCGGCGACTTTCACGGCGGCGTCGCGATCCGCCGGCGACACTCCCGGCGGCAGCACACCGCGCCAAGCCGTCTCCGGCCCGCCCAACTCCATCGCCAGCCAGAGGCCCCCCACCACCACCAGCGCAGCCAAAGCCAACGCCGACAGCCGCACGCGCCGGCCGGCGGATCGCAACCGCGACCGGATTCGCGCTGTCCATCTCTTGACGATGCTCATCTTGCCCGGTCCTCCTTGACCGTGGGCTCGATCGAATCGGTTCTCGTCTCGTCGGCTTCTGCGGCAACCGTCAACTGCGCCGCGGCGGACTGACGTGTCGGCCCGGCCGTCGGCCGACCAGGCCCGATCGCTGCACGATCCGCACAGCGGTCATTCGTCCCGCCGATCTATTCCTGCGAAGTGTTCGCGAATCTTGAGCAAGCTTTCGCCACCGGCCTTCCTGTCGGCGATCTCGTCGATCCGCTCGAAGACCGACTCGTCGTACAGCCGGTGCCCCCCCTCGGTCCAATCCGCCTCCCGAAGCAGACCCATCGCCGTGTAGTTGTGCACCGTCTGCCTGCTCAGGCCCGAATACGCGACCAGCTCGCCGATGCGGTACAGCTTCGGCGGCCGGCGTCGCTGCTTGCGGCCTCTGCGCTCTACGTGCGGCGGCAGCGGAGCAGGCTCACCGTCCCGCGCGTCGTCTCCGAAGGCCGCGGCCATGAAGGCGAACTGACTGGCCCCACCCATCGGAAGTGCCCGCCGGGCAAGTGTTTCAGGACTTCTGGTCGTCGGTGGCGGAAGATCCATGGCGCCCTAACACTTTTTACGTTTTACACAATGTATAATGTAGTTGTTTCCCCATGGGGTCAACCAAAAACCAGAAGAATCGGAACAAAAATGTAAAGCCCACGTTTTCATTGCCTTACGGACACCACCGTGCTGCAAGAAACCAGGCCTTCCCTCCCCGGTCCCGCCAACCGAATCCTGCCGTCCTACAGCTCTCCCGGGACCAGCCCGCCCCTGCCCCCCCATCGACCTGGACAGCCCCCCTCGGCCTGTGCGCTTCAGCGATACAGGGAGGGACTGACAGCAAGGACAGTCCGGTCACCGCAACTCGAAGGCATTTCCTCCAAACCACATGGGCGGGGCGAGTGTTGCGTGGTAGAATCTCGGCCATGGATACGCGTGGGTGTGGAACGCTGCTGCTGTGGGCGACGCTATCGGCGACGGTCCTGTGCCTCGGCTGCCGACGGAATGGCGACGAGGCGAACCGGCCCGGCGGACCGACGGGGCCGCAGCCGGCCGATGCCAATGCCGCTCGATCGCCGGACGGCATCGTCGACGTGGTGGGCATGGTTGACGTGGTGGGCGTGGTTGACGTGGTGGCCTCGTCGCAGCCGACGACGGCGCCGACGACGCAGCCGGCAACGACGACACAAGCCGTCACGCGGCCGGCGAGTCGGCCCGTGACGATGCCCGCAACGAAGCCGACGACCAAGCCGATCAACTCCCACCCGGCGACGGTGCCCGCGACGAGGCCCGCAGCATCGAGGCCGACGACGCAGCCAACCACCGTGGCCGCGACGCGGCCCGCAAGGAACCTGCCGAGTGTGCGGGCGGCCCGGAAGGTTTTGGCCGACGCCCTGTTCGATCGCAGCGCGTGGGACAAGATCCGCAAGGGCCTGAAGAAGGCCGTCGGCGAGGCGCTGAACGAGGCCGACGCCGACCCGGCCACCCACCTGGCCGCCGGCGACCGGGCGCTGGCGCGCGGGGACCACGAGACGGCCGTCGAGTGCATGTACCGGGCCGTCGACCGCGACCCGACGAAGATCGATTCGCTCCGCGGGCTGGCCGTGGCGCTGGTGGCGGCAAAGCGGTATCGCAAGGCCGTGCCGATCTACGAGGCGATCCTCGGCTCGGCGCCGACTGACGAGGCGGCGCGGTTCAACCTGGCGTTGGCGTGCTCGCGGGTGCGAGATTACCCACGAGCGGAGAAGGAATACCGCCGGCTGGTAACGGACCAGGAGGAGCACGTCCGCGGCTGGTACAACCTGGCGACGCTGTACCAGTTGCAGGGCAAGCTGCACGACGCGAAGGAATGCTGGGACAAGGTCGTCCGTCTGGCGCCGCAGTTGCCCTCCGCCCACGCGTGTCGGGGGGAGGTCCTGCTGGACCTGCGAAGGCCCGCCGAGGCGATGGCCGCGTATGCCGAGACGGCGAAGCTTCGGCCGATGGAGGTCGGCGCGTGGCTGAACGTCTCGGAGGCGGCCCGGCAGGCGGGCAGCCTGGGGCGGGCGGCGACGGCGCTGCGGAAGGCAACGAAGCTGGCGCCGCTGGACGCGGACGTGTGGCTGCGGCTGGGCGACGTGCTGATGGCGATGCACAGGGCGACGGACAAGCGTTCGCTGCTGACCGACGCCGTGACGGCCTGGCGGCAGAGCCTCGAGTTGGACTCGTCGCAGCGGGAGCTGCGCGAGAAGCTGGAGGCCTACGAATCGATCGTGACGACCGCCCCGGCCAACCTGCCGGTCCGGCCGATGTTGGACTAGGCTCTGTTTGAAAACGCTGGCGCAGGCCCGAGGGCGAGCAAATCGCGGGCTGGCAAGGAGGCCGAAGCAGGCGATTCCCCTGCGAATCGCCGATGCAGGCCGACGCAGACCAGCGGGTGATGTAGCCGCCCGAAGCCAGCCACGGGTTCTCAAACAGAGCCTAGGCAAGGCAAGTCCGCAGATGTGAAGGAGCGAGCGAATGGCCCTCGACCTCAGGAGCTTTGCCGAAGTAGTCCGTCTGAGCGACGGGGCGTGGGGGACGGAGCTTCAGAAGCTCGGCCTGCCGCCCGGGGCGCCGCCGGAGCTGTGGAACACCGAGCGCCCGGAGGCGGTCGAGGCCGTCGCCCGCAGCTACGTCGAGGCCGGCTGTGACGTGATCCTGACCAACACGTTCGGCGGCAATGCGTTCGTGCTGGAGCGTCACGGGGCGGCCGGGCGAGCGGCCGAACTGGTCGAGGCCGGCGTGGCGATCAGTCGAAGGGCGGCCGGCGAGCAGGCGAAGGTCTTCGCCTCGATCGGGCCGACGGGGAAGATCCTGATGATGGGCGAGGAGGATGAGAACGCCCTGGCCGTCGCGTTCGCCGAGGCGGCCGGTGCGGCCGAACGCGGCGGCGCCGACGCCCTCGTGTTCGAGACATTCAACGAAATCGCCGAGCTGGGCCTGGCCGTGGGTACCGTCCGGGGCGTCTGTGACCTGCCGATCGTCTGCTCGATGACGTTCGCCTCCGGCCCGGACGGGGTGGCGACGCTGATGGGTCAGTCTCCGGGGGACTTGGCCTGCGCGGCAGACGGCTGGGAGGCCGACGCCGTCGGCGCCAACTGCGGCGCCGGGCCGGACAACTACGTCCGCGTCGCCGCCCTGCTCCGCGAGGCGACCGACCTGCCGATCTGGATCAAGGCCAACGCCGGCCTGCCGCAGCTCGGACCCGACGGACAGACGACCTTCCCGATGGGCCCCGACGAGTTCGCCTCGTTCGTGCCCGCGCTGATTGAGGCCGGCGCGAACTTCCTCGGCGGCTGTTGCGGAACGACGCCGGAGCACCTCCGCCGACTCCGCGCGGCGGTCGACGCGTGCCCGTGACAAGCCGAACAAACCGCAGCGGTCGCGGAGAGCGCAAAGGGAAGACAGAACATGCCGAAACCGAACATCCTGTACGTGCACACGCATGACGCCGGGCGGTACGTCCAGCCGTACGGCCACGCCGTGCCCACGCCGAACATCCAGCGACTCGCGGAGGAGGGCGTCCTGTTCCGTCAGGCGTTCTGCGCCACGCCGACCTGCTCGGCCAGCCGGGCGTCGCTGGTGACGGGCATGTGGCCGCATTGCTGCGGCATGACGGGCCTGGCCCATCGCGGGTGGATGCTGGACGACTACAGCAAGCACATCGTTCACACACTGCGGGCGGGGGGCTATCACACGGCGTTGTGCGGCACGCAGCACGTGGCGCCGAAGGCGGAGATGATCGGCTACGACGAGGTCGTCGAGATCCCCGGCCGGCGGAATGTCGAAGCGATCGGCAGCGCCGCGCGCGGGTTCTTGAGCCGCGAGCACGGTCAGCCGTTCTTCCTGTCGGTCGGCTTCAACGTCACGCACCGCACCTTCCCCGAGCCCGGCTGGCAGGAGGACGAGCGCTATTGCCTGCCTCCCGCCCCCCTGCCGGACACGCCGCGGACGCGGCACGACATGGCCTGCTACAAGGCGGCCGCGCGGAAGTGGGACGACGGCGTCGGCATCGTCCTCGAGGCGCTCCAGAAGGCGGGCCTGGCCGACACGACGCTGGTGATCTGCACGACGGACCACGGGATCGCGTTTCCGGCAATGAAGTGCAACCTGACCCACCACGGCACGGGCGTGATGCTGATCGTCCGCGGGCCGGGCGGATTCGGCGGCGGCGGGGTCTGCGACGCGCTGGTCAGCCACGTCGACGTCTTCCCCACCCTCTGCGAGCTGGCGGGCATCGACAAGCCGGCCTGGCTCCAGGGCGCGTCGCTGATGCCTCTGATCGCCGGCGAGGCAGACGAGATCCATGACGAGATCTACACCGAGGTGACCCACCACGCCGCCTATGAGCCGATGCGCGGCGTGCGGACGAAGCGCTACAGCTATATCCGCCGCTACGAGCCGCGGAACGGCCCCGTCCTGCCCAACTGCGACGCGTCAATCAGCAAAGACGTCTGGCTCGACGCCGGCTGGCAGGGCCGGCCGCCGGAGGACGAACAGCTCTACGACCTCGTCTTCGACCCCAACGAAGTCCACAACGTCGCCGCCGAGGCGGCCTGCGCCGACGTTCTGGCCGACATGCGCCGCCGCCTCGACCGCTACATGGCAGAGACCGACGACCCCCTCCTGGCCGGCCCCGTGGCGATCCCCGAGGGGGCCTGGGCCAACGACGCAGACGACCTCCACCCCGGCCCGCGGCCCGAGCCGGCCTGACCGCCGCCGGAAAAGGCCGCGCAACGCTCCTGCGAAGGAGATATACCTGTGCAGTGGCGGGCCGGTGGCCCGACCGGGGAGCAATCTGATGGTGCGCAGGCCGATGCGTGTGCTGCTGCTTCGTCCGCCGCGGTACGTCTGGCCGTTCAACAGCGAGACGTCGGCGTTCTGGCAGCCGCTGGGGCTGTTGTGCCTGGCCGCGGCGGTGCGGCGTGAGCTGCCGGACGTGGCCGTCGAGGTCTGGGACGCGCCGGGCGAGCGGATGGGGTGGCGGACGCTGCGGCGGCGGCTGGCCGAGCGGCCGGTCGACGTGCTGGGCGTCGGCGAGGAGACGGTCTCGGCACACGAGGCATTGCGTGCGGCGCGGCTGGCGAAGGAGCTTCACCGGTCCTGCACGTCAGATCGGAAGAGCGTCGAGCTGCTGGGGGCCATCGCCGATCGCGGCGCCTGGGCGAGCATCGCGGGGCTGGCCTTTCGCGACAACGGCGGGCAGACAGTCCTCACGCCGCCGCGGCCGCTGATCGCCGACCTCGACGAGCTGCCCTTCCCCGCCTACGACCTGCTGGACATGCAGCAATACGGGCGGGGCTCGCGGAACCACCCCGGCCTGGTGAGCATCGAGCACTCGCGCGGCTGCATCGACTCGTGCTCGTTCTGCATCCTGTGGAAGCACATGGGCCGACCGGCGAGCGGCAACGGCACGGTGAGGCCATGCTGGCGGACGAAGGGCGCCGAGCGGAGCTTCGAGGAGGTCCGGCGGTTGTACGGACAGGTCGGCCGGCGGACGTTCGGCTGGGTCGATCCGACATTCAACGCCCGCCCCGAGTGGTCCGACCAGTGGGCCGAGCGGATGCTGGACTCGGATATGATGGACGACCGCGGGCGGCCGAGGACACTTCACACCGCCTGGCTGCGGGCGGACTGCGTCGTGCGGGACGAGAAACTCGGCGTGCTGGACAAGCTCGTTCGGGCGGGTCTTCGACAAGTGATGATCGGCGTGGAACGCGACGACGAGGGGTCTCTGGCGGCGTTGAACAAGCACGCCAACGGCCTGGACGTCTGCCGCGAGGCCTTTGCGATCTTCCGCGAGAGGCATCCGCAGGTCTATACGATCGGGACGATGATCTACGGCCTGCCGTCTGACACGCGGGCGGACCTCGACCGGCTGGTCGCCCGCCAGTACGAGCTGGACATGGATTACTGCTTCCTGATGCCGCTGACGCCGAACCCGGGCACGGCCGTCGCCGACCAGGCGGCCCGGCGGGGGGCGATCACCAACGGCGACCTGGCGGCCTACAACTATCACACGCCCGTCTGCACGACCGAGACGCTGTCGCTTCGCGAGCTGGAGGGGATCTACTGGCGTCTGATGCTCCGCGGCGGCCGGCGGCGGCTGGCGCGGGCGGCGAGGCTGCTGCTGACCGAGCGCGATCCGCGCAAGCGGCGCGTCAACCGCGCTTTGCTCGCGCGCGGCACGGGCATCGCCGTTCGCAGCCTGATCCGCGCCGCGCTGCGGCCGAACGACAAGCAACCGACCCTCTATTCGAGGAGACCATCATGGTACGACAAGTGAAGCAGCCGAACACACCGGGCTGGAAGGCCGTGCTCGCCGTGACCGTCGCGGCGGGCGGGTTGCTGTGGCACGTGCTGGCGTGCATCGAGAGCCCGATGGCCTTCTCCCCCGACGGAAAGGACCTCGCGCTGGTCGTCTCCGAAGACGTGCTGGGCAAGAAGGTCCACCTCGTCGCAGAGCGGACGTTTCGGCTGATGATGCTGGCCGACGGCAAGACGGTTCGACAGATCGAGCAGACCGACAGCCACCTGCTGACAGGCCCGGCCTACAGCCCGGACGGCAAGCACATCTGCTATTTCCGCATCCCGCTGTTGACCAAGGAGCAGGCCGATACGCTCCGGGTGGTGGTCAAGAAACGGGCCGATGCGCTGGCGGAAGTCATCGCGTTGGAAGAGGTCGCCCCGGGCGATCCGCAGCCCGTGGCCAAGCCGTTCGGCCAGTCACTGCTCGAACTGGACGAGGAGGCCGACGTCGGCCTGCCGCCGGCGAAGGCCGCCGCGGAGTTCCACCGGTCGGCGCTGCTGAACCCGGCCACCCGCGTGACGCTGGTGGTCCGCGACGCGAAGCCTCCATACGCCGTTGTGGCCGAGCATGCCTTCGACCTGTCGGTCTACAACTTCATGTCGAAGAACCCGGGCGAGAATCTGGGAACGTCCTACGTGTTCGATCGCCCCCAGTACACGCCGGACGGACAGACGGTCTATGCCTCCTTGGGCAACGTGGTGGGAGCCGTCGATCTCCAGACAGGCGACGGCCGCCTGATCGCCTGCCCGGCCCTGCTGGCGAGGCTGTCGCCTGACGGGAAGACGCTGGCATACTGGAGCGGGTCGGGCATCGCCTTCGCGCAGACCGACGGCAGCCGCACCACCCATGTGCGATTCAAGAAGGACTTCTCCCCCAACGGCGTCGTCTGGGCCGATAACCGGACGCTCAGGATCCTGGTAACCGAGGATAGGAAGCTGACCATTGCCTCGTTGAACTCCGACGGTACGCCGGGCGGATCGATGCCGCTGCCCAAGGTAGACGACCAAATGCCGCAGGTGGAGTTGGCCCTCGCGCCGAACGGCAGGCACGTGGTCGTCGGGCAGGGCAAGCTCGTGCGGTTCTGCGACGGGAAGGGCAAGGTCCTCGGGCAGTGGGCGGCCGAGTCGGACAGGCAAGTGCTCGCCCAGCCGACCTTCTCGCCCGACGGGCGGCGCGTCGCGATGAAGCTCGTCGTCGATCCGAAAGACGGCAGATCCCACACGCAGGCCGTCGTGTTCTTCTCGCCCGACGGCAAGGAGCTGTCGCGCGTGAAGATCCCGCCTCCGAAGCCGGGCCCGAAGACGGGGGGCCGGTAGCGGTGCAGGCGCTGACGGACATCTTCTCGCACTTCTGCGGGCAGGGCAGTTGCTTCGTCGTCGGCGGGGCGGCGCTGCCGGTCTGCCAGCGGTGTTTGGGGCTGTATCTCGGCGCGTTGCTGACGGCGGGGTGGCTGGCGGCGTCGGGGATCTGGCGGCGCGGGTTGGGCAGTTGGAGCGTGTTCCTGGTCAACGAGCTGACGCTGCTGGCGGCGATGCTGGGCGGCGCGCACGTGTGGGACGGCCCGCCCGTGTGGAAGCTGACCTGCGGGCTGTGGACGGGGCACGTGATGCTGTTGTGGCTGGTCGGCGGGGGCGGGCATTTGTGGCGGCTGTCTCGCCCGGCCCGGCCGGCGCAGCTTCCGTGGCGGACCGGCGAGAAGCTACAGGGCCTCGCCGCGCCGCTGCTGCTGGCCGGGCTGGCGCAGATCGTGCCGCTGCTCCTGCCGATCGGCTGGGCCGTCTGGGCTCTGGCTGTGGCGGCCGGGTCGGTTGCGCTGGCGGTCGCGGTGGGGGGAGCAACCGCTGCGCTGGGGACGTATCTTGCCGTCGGCGTCCGCCGCGTTCGACGGCGCGCGAGCCTCATCCGGGGCTGAGGGAGGGCTCTTCGGGAACGTCCCTATCTCAGCAGGTCTTGCCGGAGATTCGGTGCTTGATCGCCGGGCCTCGCGAAGCCGCAAGCCGCTGCTCCGGGGGAATCCGCAATCCGCAGTCCACAGTCCGATAGGTGCGGACCCTTGGCGAAACTCCCGGAGCACCGGAGGTGAATCCGCTTGGCACCAGGTCCGTGGAAAAAGAGGCTCTTCCGAAGAATGTGTGGGTCGCTTCCCTGGCGCGAGGTCCGCCTTTGGGACCAAGACGCGTCTGGCCGGGTGCCCGAAAAAGACGCAGCTGCGCCGCGGGGTTTTCTGAGGCATG
>Ga0180438_10003348_pt1 | contig 24342 bp, 35 predicted proteins | sample SS_ome_12_FD_132455 | JGI IMG/M metagenome (GOLD analysis project Ga0180438, IMG submission 132455) | Hypersaline lake sediment archaeal communities from the Salton Sea, California, USA - SS_3_D_2 metaG | ecosystem: Environmental > Aquatic > Non-marine Saline and Alkaline > Hypersaline >... | reverse complement strand
TATAGGCGATCTGCATGAGATATATTCTCATCGTTTGAATTCAGGGGTAGTTAGAAGTTTCGAGAACGTCTGGTGGAGCTTCGCCCCACATGACATATTGCTTATGCTCAATACTGTGAAACTTTGCAAGGGTGTTGACCCAACAACTGACCCGCGTAAATTAGTTTCGGAAGTGACTTCACAGGCGTCCTATTACATGGATCGCCCTATTTCGGATTCTACTTTGACTTTCTTCCGCTTTGCCAACCAGGTAACGGGTCATATCTATGTTAGCTGGATGCATCCTTACAAAGTTCAGCGGTTTGTTGTAGTTGGCGATAAGGGAGCCCTGGAGTTCTGCCTCACTCCCGAAGGTGAACGTCTCCTACTTCACCGTAGTGTCACGATAAGCGGGTCTAATGTCAATATAAAACCGGGCGTTGTTGAAAATATAGAATTTGAAAGTAAAGAACCTTTGAAAGATGAATGTATTGACTTTCTTAATTGTATGGTCACTAGAAGCAGACCTCGTTCTTCTGGAGATGACGGTTTGGCCGTAATTGATATACTATATCGGGCAGAGCTATCTGCTAAAAAAGGAATATTATCATGAAGAATATATTATACTATAAAACAAATCATACAGACGAGATCGATGAAGGCGTTTCCATCGGTAGGGATACCAAAATATGGCATTGGACTCATGTACAGTCCCGAGCCCAAATTGGCGAGAAGTGTGTTCTAGGCCAAAACGTAAACGTAGGACCTAGGGTATGTATCGGTAATGGAGTAAAAATTCAAAACAATGTGAGCGTCTATGAGGGAGTTACGCTGGAGGATGATGTCTTTGTTGGCCCTTCAGTGGTTTTTACCAACATTATCAACCCACGAGCATTCATTAGACGAATGGACGAGGTTCGACCCACTCTGGTAAAGCAAGGGGCATCTATCGGAGCGAATGCGACTATCATTTGCGGGGTCACAATCGGGGAATACGCATTTGTGGGAGCGGGAGCCGTTGTTACGAGAGATGTTCCGGCTTACGGTCTAGTTGTTGGGACTCCGGCTCGGTTACGCAAATGGATCTGCAAGTGTGGCTATCCCCTGACGAAAGATGATTTGCAAGGGGATTGGATGTGTACCAATAAGGATTGTCCATTCCCAGTTAGGTATTTCAAAATGGGCGATTGTCATATCGCCCCATATGATCCGGACCGGCAGGATACGCCACTTGATGATTTGGAGCCGGAAGTCGCTTGAACCTTCAAAATCTAAAAATGAAAGTACTTTTCGTAGCGAACTTTAGATCGCCACATCGTAGAGCTTACGGAATATATCATGGCCTGCGAAAGCAGGCAGAGGTTAAAAGATTCTGTATATATTCAGATGGTGCGGATGCTAAACTTCGACGCTTAATGAATCAATGGCATCCTGACTTACTTCTATTCAGTAATTCCATTATCAATAGATCAAAGCTAGACCGAGCATTTGGCGTGGTCTCCTTAATCGACCAGGCAAGATCAATGGGGATATATACATCTTGTTGGATATGCGACCTTGTATGGACCGGAATATTTGCAGCCCGAGTACGGGCTGCAAATGCTTTTTTGCCGCTCATTGATTTTGTATTTTCTGTAGATGGTGGTAATAGTAAGAATTGGAAGAAACTCGGTGTTAAGAGAGTGGTACTTCGACAAGGTATAGATGATAACGAGCATATCCAACTCAAGCCTAATCCGTCCATTCCGGTAATTGATGTGTCATTCATAGGTTCAACATATACAAAGTATAGAAAACAGCTAGTAGCTAAACTTCAAGAGCGATATGGAAAAGGTTTTCGCCCGATAGGATGTTGTGGCCAGCCCAGGCTTTGGGGTAGGCGATTAACAGAAGTTATGCCAAATCTCAATGTTGTGGTCGGGGATAGTTTTCCAGCCGACCGTTGTTGGAGTAATCGGGTTTATGAGGTAACCGGTAGAGGTGGTTTTTTCATTCACCCTCACACCAAAGGCATGAACGCCGAATTTGGTGATAAAAAACATGTAGTTTACTATGAGCGAGGGAACTTTAAGCAATTGTTCAATTTAATAGACTATTACTTAGACCACGCCGATGAGAGGGAGCGTATTCGCCAGGCAGGCTTCAAAAATTGTGCCACTTATAGTGACCGGGCTCGTGAGATGATACAAGTTTTGAATAATAGAGTACAGGGTATTGCGAGTCATTACTGATATACGGAGTACTTATTATGGGGCAAGAACCAATCCCGCTGCTGGACCTAGAATTCCAATATGATGATATTTCCGGATCATTAGAACCGGCTTTAATTGATTTTTGTCGAGGACAACGATATATCCTCGGACAGCCGGTCCAGGAACTCGAACAAAGAATTGCCGAATTCTGTGGTATGAAGTTCGCAATTGGAGTTAGTAGTGGTAGTGATGCGATCCTCGCTTCACTTATGGCTTGTGGCCTTAAACCAGGAGACTTGGTCGCTACTACTCCCTTCACATTCTTTGCGACCGCTGGAGCAATTGCTCGCGTAGGGGCCATACCAGTTTTTGTTGATATTGATCCCCAGACTTTCAATATAGATATTGAAAAGCTCGCCGAGGTATGCCGAAAGAAAGATGTGGCTGCTATTATTCCAGTAGATTTATTTGGCCAGATGGCCCGCCTTGATGCGATCATGGAGATATCGCAAGACCTAGGCCCACGGACTATTGAGGATGCTGCCCAAGCTATCGGAGCCCAATTGAATGATAGGTCGATCGGTTTTTACACGGACCTTTGTTGCCTGAGTTTTTTCCCTTCGAAGAACCTGGGATGTTTTGGTGATGGAGGAATGATTCTGACCGATGATTCCGACCTCGCCGATCTGTGCCAAAGACTCCGAAACCACGGAGCGAAACCAAAATATTACCATCAAGTGATTGGCGGAAATTTCCGCCTGGATGCCATGCAAGCCGTTGTTCTGTTAAATAAGACATACTTTCTCAAAAAATGGACTAGTATGCGTATAGAAAACGCAGGATTTTATGACTTTCTATTCAAAGACACTCCAATTGGAGTTCCATTCAGGGACAAAGACTGCTTGCATGTTTTTAACCAATATACAATTCGGATACCAGATGGTAAGCGGGACAAGGTCAGAGACCTTCTAAAGGCTAATAATATAGGATGTGAGGTATATTACCCTAAGCCCTTGCATCTACAACCATGCTTCAGTGGCTTGGGCTACAAAGAGGGTGATCTACCTGCTGCTGAAGCAGCATCTCGGGAAGTTTTGTCTCTACCTGTTTATCCAGGTCTCAAAGTCGAGCAGCAGGAGCGTGTTGCCCAGGTAGTTTTAGCTGCCTTGGAATAAGTAGGGGGAATAATGACTGTTCAGGTAAAGGAAAACTATATATGTGATCAATGTGGTTTGAATTATATGCTCGATGTAGACGAGCAAATGCCACCACAATGGATTCTTGCTCATTTGGTTATTGCCAACTCCAGGGGAAGGGTGGCAGATCATGAAAGGGAACAAGTCTACCATTACTGTGGTCTTCAATGTATGCTGGAACATCTGTCCAGTGGGGAATTTAGGGCCCGTGTCAGCTTTTCTGAACGCGAAGAAGAGGAGTTCGATGAGGAGGATGATCAAGAATGATCCTCACTAACGAACAGTGGACTAAAATCGATCAGCTAATTCGTCAGGCTATGGTTTCTGGAGCATCGGCTGATCTGGCAAGTTTGATCACCACCAATATGAAGTTTCTTGGTGAGAAAAATGATCTTAAGCACGTCGGGTTGTATTGTGGACTATTTGATGAGAAATACGACCAGATTGTCTCCGAGGGGTTCCTCGAAGATGGACAGGAAGATTTGGCATCTAGCTTGGCCAGGGTGCTGCGGCTAGTTAGAGAAACGATCAAGCGAACTAGGGTCAAGCAGTATCGGTTGATGAAATCTAAGATATTTTTGAGTATAATTTTGAATTGTGAGTTACTGACAGATGATTTGTTAGATTGGAATGCATCGAGAGATGCTGTATGCATCCAGTGGGGCGATAAGTATTCTGGTATGTTCTTGCCATATCAGATGGCTTTGCTGTCAGGGTCAAAAGAAGATATACTAGATAAACTATGTTGCTGGCATGCCAATATACCAGCAGGTATATGGAAATACCCTCAATGTCGCGTTTGGCGGCTGCAATCTCTTACCTATCCCGAATCTGTTCAGGGCAAAACAGTATAATTGACATAGCTGCAAAACACAAGGAGAGTACAGCATGGCTAAGAAGATTAAACGAATTGAAACTGGCGAAGTCATGCCAGGCTCGGCCGGACCAGGTCCCTCTGCTGCGATACAGCAGATGCTTAATAACTTCCCCTGGGATGAAACTGAAGATCCAGATAATCAGCAACCGCAACCCGAAGCCAGCGTCGCAGCTTATATTCTCGAATCAGCTAAGGCTATTGCTGATGACTTCCTTGGTAATCTAACTGTTGATGTTATTGATGCCAAAAACAACGAAATTATCTTCATCGTCAATCCTGCTAACCATCCCTTGGTTCAGGCTCGTCTGGATACTGGCTATACAACTGAATCAAGGTGTGACGTATTTGATGTTCTTGCCGGAACATTCGCCTATATCTTCCATAACACAGCGATGTATCCGTATCTCGAAAAACTGCGTGAGGTCCTTGTGGCGTTGATGCCTGCCCAAGTCCAGAAGTACTATGTTGAATGTGAAGTGTGTCATGGGATGGGCCGCAATGAGGGCGAAGAAGAAAATGCAGAGGAATCAACCGAGGCTCCTGCTAGCCCTGCTCCTGGGATGGAGATTTTGCCGACCATTCTAGTCGAGAAATGGAAGGAAGTTTTGCCCCAATACATATCGATCGAATGCTTTGCCGTTGAAACGGCAGCGATCATCATGCCTGGGCCAACGATGAGAGTTGGAGACGATGTTCAGGCTGAAATCGAGGCCAATAAGGTGGCGGTAACTGACGACAGCTTGGAAACGACCACAGAAGCAGCCCGCATTGCAGAAATGGAAGAAGAGACCGACAAGGAATCAGTCCAGATTAAAGTGACCCTGGCAGAGAGGACGCATGAGCATCATCACAAATGCTCAGTTTGTGGTTATCAGTCTGTTTAGTTTCTTGAATTCTACAACATTCGAATAGGTGATTCAATGAGAGATTCTATTCCTGAGATGCCTTATGAAGGCGTTATCAAGAAAGTCTGTGGATCGAATTGGCGGAGTGGTGATGACCCGGAGGTTGATGGGGCAATTGGGATAGCTATTGTCAAATCAGTCGCTGACGGAGTTAGGCCAGAAATACGTGAGATTTCTGAACATCTAGGGGTCCCCATTTCTGAGTTAAAGCAAGCCTTTGAGCGTCTCTCGGGCAATGGAATTTTTCGTCAGGGTATAATTGAAAAAGATTTGACGAGCATACAGTCTGGTGATTCCCAGACTTTGTATTGGTATCATGGTTGGGCTTCCGGCCTAACAGGACGAATGGCTTAAGGACGAATCAATGCGTGACAGACCGAATGCCGCTTCGACATTCATGGCCGTCAGTTGTGTGATGGCTACCCGTTCTCATGACCCGCGTACTCAGCATGGGTCCACCTTAACTGATCCCAATAAACATATCCTAGGAGTTGGTTATAACGGCTATCCAAGGGGGATGAAAGATAACACGCTCCCCCAGGAAGCCCCAGAGAAATACAAGTATATTATCCATGCTGAAGACAATTGCTTGATGAATGCCCGCATTCATCTTGCTCCAGAAGGCAGCGTCATATATGTAACCGGCCACCCCTGCGTCAATTGCCTGTTGAAGATCATTCAGATGGGTGTGAAAAAGGTGATCTACGGTGGCGTAATGTCCCATTGTATTCAGGATTCAGACATTGTTGCTCGGCGGACCCTAGTCGAGCAATCAGGAATACAGATGGTACCCTTTGATACTACTCTTCCCCCTACCACAGTTAGTAATATCGGCCTTCTAGAGACATTGGACATGGCTCGGGAAACGGCTGAAAAGGTAGTGGATATGAAAAGAGCGAGGGAGGCATTTGGATGAAAGTCGATTGGCCATTCGGCCCAGGGCAGTCAGCCCAAGTGAAAGCCTTCATTAGTCTACCGGTTTGTGATCTTACAGCCCCGGAACTAGCTCAGGCCTACGCTTTCTTGTGTCTTATTGAAGGGCCCCGCAGTCCTCGGGCATTAGAGATGCTTGAACAGCTTGAACTTCGCGAGTCTATGTTGGACGATTACGTTCACGGTAAGTTTGCCGATACTACCGAGATAGCTGGTCTTCTTACAGATGCAGTCGAAGAAGTTATCAGCGATTTCGCACGGGAGAAACCAACCACAATAGCAGAGGCGGCTTATGAAAAGAAAGTAGGCAAATCCTCTGCCCAGAGAATTGCGACCGAATAGAACACGATTATGACCAGCAAAACTGCGAATAAAACTACGTATGTTCCATCCGGCTTCCTTCTACGCGATCACATTGCTGCTATTTTTGATGATAAAATAGTCGAGATAGCTGATCATATTCTAGAAAACCGCATTCCCTTCCGTTGTCCGGGGCTGGAAGCTAGCCAAAGTGATCTAGCTACGCTCTATAACGTCATTGGGGAATTTATTGACCTCGATGAGATTGAGGCCACAGAAACTGAGTTAGATTTGTTTATAAGGTGGCTAGAATTCCAATGTGTTCTACGGGAAGGGATTAGGGCGGGCTATATCAGGGAGATGGAGCCTGGATTGTTAAAGATAACTCCCGATCAAACTGAAGTTAGCATGCTCTTGGATGGCCCTTTAGCCGATTCCAAAGTGGAAGATATGCTGGAAGAGGACCCAGGCGTGGCTTAGTCACGGGTTATGATAACCAGTTAGTGTATAATGGTAAAGTCAATTTGGAGGCTTGAAAACGATGCCGAAGCAGAAAGCTATTTGGATACAGGTCACCGAGTTCAACGATATCGCTGCTCAATTGAAAGAGCGTTATCCAGAGGTTTTTAGCGAACTTGAGGTAGATGAGCTAATCGCCTGGGCCGTATCTAACAAGTCACGACCCGAGAAGAAGAAGAAATTCTACGAGATTTCGGCTCCTCCGGAACCCGAATCCTTCACGAACGAGAAGAAAGTAATCGTGAAGTACTTCAAAGATGATTGGGAGAACGCCACGGAACAGCAGAAACAGTGGCTGGTTTTCGAGGCAATGGCCCGCGTTGATACTGAGGCGGACCCGGTTAAGATTAGACCATTGGATTATCAGGGTTTGTCTTTGATCTTGCGTACAGCCGGACTTAACTGGGAAACCAATCCTAGTTTGCCGGATCTAATAAGGGACAAAATAGATTTTCATATCGAAGAAGATCTAGGTGAAGAGGAGGACCCAGATGAGCCATAAAAAGGTGGAGTTCCAGGTTGTTGAAAAGACTGGTTTTGGTACAGACTGGTCGCTCGTTCGGTACGATGCTCGTGCTTTGGACCCGTTCCCAGACCGAGCAGATGCCCATCAAACCGCGATGGACTATCTTACGCAGAGGAACGCCAGCGGCCCGCTTACGACGGATGAAAAAGCTGCCCACTTCGAGGCATTTATGGAAACCGAAGAGGGCCAGTTTGTTCTCGGAGTTATGGACGGCAAGCCCTGGGTTCTGATCGATGAGTGGGGCAAGGTAATCACCGATCGGGAGCACTGGAAGCTCCGTGATAAGACAGAAGTCGCCGTTCGGGAAATCCCGAAGATTGGTGCTTAGAACTTGGACAATTTTGTCCTTAGATTGAAAGAGAGGATTTGACAATGAATTTCCTGGTTATGCAAGTGAACACGCCGACGAAGCTGCCGGGTACGAACAAGTTTATGAACCCTTTGAACTTGATCGACCTAATCGATCCGCAGACTGGCCAGAAGCTAGATGATGTCTCTGGAGCTATCATTACCCTAGATGCCCCAACGCGACAGGCCTGGGCGGAAATTAAGCAGATCGGTGGCCAGAGTCATAGAGTGCCTCTAGTTGGCGTTATGATTGCCGAGAAACCTCTCCCCGAGGTTGAGGAAGAGGCTGCCGAACCGGCAACTGAAGAATCCGCTGGTTGAGATCAGTACTGTAGGTCTGAAGCTGTTTTCAAAAGGACAAGAATATGTCTAGGAAGCTGATCCTGGGGATCAGTGGCAAGAAGCAGTCCGGCAAGGATACTGCTTGTGCAGTGGTTCCCTATCTGTACGCTGTTCATCAAGGCTTGATCGAGCCTGAATACGACTACGACGATCCAGTCGTCGAAGAAGTCACTAGTGGTTTGGTTATACAATGGCACTTCGCAAAGCTGCTGAAGCAGATGATACATGACCTACTAGACCTCCCCACAGAAATGCTCTGGGGAACGGATGAGCAGAAGAATGCCCTGACCCAATATGATTGGGCCAACATCAGTCCTGCCATTAAGGATGCTGTTGGAATTAAGGGGATTAGTGCTGATTCTACCGGCCCCATTTCTGCTCGTGAGATCATGCAATTTGTCGGGACCGAAATGTTCCGGCATAATTTCGGCGACCAGATCTGGGTTGATGCTGCTTTTCGAGGTATACAGAAGCTCGGAGCAGATGTGACTCTAATACCGGACACCAGGTTTCCTTCAGAAGTCGATGCCATTCTAGCAAAACCGCAAGGTTACGTGATGCGTTTGCTGCGTGATCCCTGTGGTAAAGATGGTCACGAAAGCGAAACTGCTCTCGACGATTTTGATTGGAATAAAACTAAATGCTTCGTTATCGATAACCGTGAGATGTCGATTCCCGAACAGCATGTGGCGACTTCCAAAGTCATTAACGGCATTTTTGATGAAGTTATGAAACCGTGAATTTGAAGCAGAGGCCCAAGACTGTTCTATTGAAGAACGGCCAGCATTATACTGGCAAGGGTTATCGTACTTCTTCACCGCAAACCCGCCCGCGTATCCCTACTGTCTATATTGTCGTAGGTAAACATCGAAAATTTGCAGAGGGCAAACCGGGCATTGGACCACCTACCGAACCATATAGTGATAATCTCGTCTATTTAGGTGGGTGTCAAAGGGAAGAGCATGCCTGGGAGGCTGCTCGTCAATGGTTGGCAGCTAAATGCCAAGAGCAAAAAAGACCCATCGAAATAGCCGGTTCTACCAATCCCGATGGAAGATCACTCAACTCGGAAGAAAAAATCCGTGGTGGCATTTGGTTGGGGATGTTATATGCCTATGCTTTAGAGGTAGAGGTTTGGGAATTGCCCCTTTTAGGTATGAGTCCGGGCTAGAGGAAATAAAATGGAGCAATTAGCACGAAAATATCGCCCACAGGCTTTGGCACACCTTGTGGGACAACCGACTATCGTTCAAACTCTGACCAACGCCTTTAATAAAGGCCAATTGCATCAAGCCTACCTCCTAGTAGGGCAGTTTGGTAGCGGTAAGACCAGTGCTGCCAGAGTCCTGGCAGCGATGGAGAATTGCGAAACTGGTCGGACATTAGAGCCGTGTGGAAAATGCCCGCTTTGCGTTGCGATCTTCAAAGGTGAACATGAAGACATTCGCGAGATTGATGCAGCCTCGGCGGCTGGGAAAGTTGAACAGATACGAGAACTAAAGAACGACGCCTCATATACTTCTATCGATGGAGCACGGGTCAAATACTTCATTATTGACGAAGCTCACCGCATGTCGGACGCTGCCTCGGAATCCCTTTTGAAATTAGTTGAAGAACCTCCGGAACATATCCGTTTTATTCTATGTACGACAGATCCGCAAAGGATAAAGCCTACGATCCAAAGTCGTTGTCAACGACATGACTTTCGTAAGATTTATTGGCGGGAAATGTCCGACAGATTAGCTGGCGTCGCCAGGAATGAGAATTACGAGGTCGATGAGAATGCTTTGCATCTATGTTCTCGTCTGGCGGAAGGAAGTATGCGAAATGCTCTTCAAAATCTGGAGAAGCTTTTCTGCTACATAGAAGGTTCTAAGGCGACCCTTGAAGATGCGGAGGCCCTATTCGGGACCCCCGGAGAAATGGCCTATTATGATCTAATTGACCAGATTATCGGAACAGTTGATGGGAAACCGAACGTTACGACTGGTTTCCGTTTGATCAACGAGATGTTCCGGAATGGTTGTGAGTTTGAAGTGGTATTCAAGACCCTGGCTACCAGGTTTCATGATCTGGTTGTGGGACTCACCAGCAAAGAGGCATATGAGTTCCTATCTGTGTCAACGGCCGGGCGGCATCGGTTGGCGACCCAATTGGAGCACCTAAAAACAAAATTAGCTGGGGTTATTGAATGTATTGAAAATTTGCATGAAGCCAAGCGTTCGGTTCTCTTTAATATACCTCCAGAAGAGGCCTTACAAACTTGGTTCGTTCGTTGTGTCTATAGTATTAGGAGGTAGTACGTCGTATAATGTAGACTTGGTTGTCTTGAAATAGAAAGGAGGGCTGTCACTACTGGAATGTCTGCCTCAATTAGGATGGGGACAGACAAGAGAACTGAAGCCGAACTCATCGATCTAGTTAAACGAGTGAGGGAAAGTTCGTCCGAAGCAGAGGTTAAACAAGCTTTCAATGAGATCGTAGCCTATATGGCTTATAGCATTGAAATGCTAAGTAGGCAGATTCGAATAGTTGGACGGGACCGTGACGAGGTTGAGCAAGAATGCTTATATGCATTGAGGTACAAAGTTATAGAGGATTTCGACCCCGATAGAGGTTTTTTTAGGGGTTTCGCGGTCCTCTGCCTGAGACGACATCTATACTCAATCATTAAAGCCTCGAAACAACAGAAAAGACAAGTTCTCAATGAAAGTCTGTCATTGGACGAAGATCGGTCGGAAGGAGACGAGAGTCTCTCTTTGGCCAGCCTTATAACAGAAGATGATGAAACGATTGATGAAGCCTTAGCTCGTGACGAGCTAGGTGGGATTTTCCGAAAACGTCTTCTGTCGAAGCTCTCGGATCTTGAGCGGGAAGTTTGGTTACTCTATGTGCAGCGATATAGGTATGATGAGATAGTTGAAGAACTGAATCAGCGTTTTCCAGACCGAAAGGTATCCAGGAAAACCGTAGACAATTCGCTGCAACGAGCACGACAGAAAGCGATGTCCATGGGGCGTAGATTGCTTGGCGAAAATGGCGACGAAGAATAAAGTCAGAAAAGAAAAGCAAGAGAGGGTCACAGCTATCCATCAGATATTGGAGTCGATGGGTGGTATAGTTCAAGACAAAGGCTTAGAGCTAAGCAGACCCCATTTAGCTAGAGTGATGGAGGATTTGCTGTTCGCAAACATTCGACTTCATGATAGCGTACGAAGAATCAAATGAAACAGACTGTCAACATGAATAAGTCGAATAGGGCGAATCATAGTCTATGGTTCGCCCTATTTTATGACCTAATGGAGCTAGAAAATGCTTTTTGAGACGCAGAAACAAAACCTAGTAAAGGCCGTAGAGAGAATTCATGAGGTAGCTACCAAGGGTATCCGCCCCGAATTCAAAAGGGCCGGGCTGTTGACGATGTCCGTTGCCGATGGCCAAGTCACCTTTCTAACTACGAATGGCTACCTTGAATTGCGTTGTACATTGGATGGCGATAGTGAAGGTGGTCTCCAGTGCGGTGAATCAGCTACGCCCGTCACCGTTGAAACGGATGTCTTTCTGGGCGTATTGAAGAGCCTGGGGGGAGCCAAAGCGAATGAGCATGTGATTCGCGTTTCTGTGGAAGACGGCGGTTCTATCATCGTGAAAGATTGTACGACCAGAAGGAAGAAAACTGCCGAAGCTAAGATCATCGCCAAAACCACTCACCATACTTTGAGTTTTAGCAAACCCAAGGCAGCTAAGGATCAATGCTCCTTTAGTTGGGACTTGTTCGAAGAGGGGATGACGACTGTCGGTCGGTATATGAGCAACTTTGCCAACCGCCAGCAGTTCCGAATGCTCTGTATCGATATTCTACCTGAAGAAATGCGTTTCGTCTGTGGCGATGGAGTACGCTTCGCTATCCTATCTTACCCGCTTGAAAAGAGTACCACCAAAAGCAAAGCTGGCACCAGGTATCTTTTGCCTGTGGAGCAACTCTTGGTTTTGAAGAAGGTATTCCAAGGAAGCGACGAGATCGAATTTGTCTTTCGCGATCCGCAAAACTGCTACGTTTCCTCTTCCAATTTGCGTTGCGAAGCCTTTATAAAGGCTATTCCTCAGCAGAAATTCATTAGCTATGAGCGTCAGATGGAGAGGGTCGGAGAAGCTGTAGCTATCATTGATCTTAAGCGGGCGGACTTTCAAGAGGGCGTTGAGTTAGCTTTATCAGTCCGTGATACGGACTCCGAGGAAGAGGGTGGCAACAGTACCCATAGCGTTGAGATGCGTTTTTCTGAGAGCGGCGAACTAGACGCTAAGGTCGATGAGGGTAAATATCGCTGCAAGTACTCTTGCCCGATCGATTTCTACCGTCTCGCCGATGTCCCTGAATACATTGGAAAGTATGCTTGGACTTATCTGAATGACATCGTTCGAGGGGCTAACACCGAATATATTCGGTTCTATATCACCCCAGTTGACCGGGAAGAGAGAAAAGCAGAAATGCTTTTGGTGGACTTGGCTGAACTGGATAGTGATGCTGATGAACGAGGCGTTCCTAAATTGAAAGATTGTGGGCGAAGATTGTTGTTCTTTGCTGCTTCTACGGCCGAGATGGCCAAGGCTTAGTATGGCGAAGAAAAAGACCCAGGCGTTGAATAAGGATATCCCGGCTTTTTGGGTTTGGGGTAACCGATTCCAGTGCCAGAAATTCTGGCAAATGGTCATTGACACCCTCGGCAACCCCACAGTCGAGATACTAGATTGTGGCTACAAGCCAGCTAATGCTCCGAAAAATTACGGAGTATCCACTTCCTCAGATATAGTTATGCTGTTGAAGCATCAAGATCCATTCAGTGATCGACCCCGAGTTTTGAAACTCAAGGGATTACCAGAAGACTATGTACTCCTGACTGATTATCTAGATCTTGTCAATGACTACAATGTCCTATTTATAGATAGCCCTCCTGGGTATCGTCAGAAACCGCCAGGTAATAGGTTCGTCCCGGCTACGGCCAGCAACTTCTATAAGGCGATCAAAGCCTCCGGTACGATGATCGAATACGAATTGGAAGCCCGAACAGTCGATCAGGCTGTGGGATGGATTCGTGGGGTCGCGGAGGAATTAGGCATCAAACTCGATCCAGATGCTGCCGACCTTATGGTTAAGCACCGAGGGAAAAATCTCGATATACTTCATTCTGAACTGGTCAAACTAGCCGATTTTCACGGCAAGGGAATGATTAGTCCTGATGATGTTCAAGCCTGTTGCCCCGCCAGTTTTCAGCGGCAGGTCTGGGATCTAATAGATGATTTAGATTTCCAGAATTACGATTCTGCCATTTCTCATCTACAGCAACTCTTCGCGGTTATGGAGAGCGGCCCTCCCAGTGGTTTTTACGGCGACGTTATGATGTTGTTGGGAGCCCTTAAACAACACTTTATGTTCATGCTCCTTGTAAGAAATCACTGTGATCAATTGACCTATCAAGGAGTTATGGAAGCCATTGGGGGGTTGAAAAAACGGCAGCGAAAAGAAGGCGTAGATTATTGGGAAAATGATCTCTTTAGTTCCCAGTTTATACGGATGACCATTGATAAGCTGGGCGTTCAGGCAGCCATGCAGTGGAAAGCCTCCAAATTTTATCTGATTTGGGAGGACTTGGGTGTCTGCTCTCATATTTGCCGAGAGAATAGTTCCAATCATGCCTTAATCAAGGTATGTCTTAGCTCCTTCATTATGCTTGCCTGTAGTCGGATTACGTCTGAACAATCCAAACAGATGCGTGGTTTGTACGTCGATATGTACCCATCCTAATCCAGTATCATCCAATAACTTATATATGGTACACCTCCATTCATCACTCATGATGATATTGGTTTTCCTTTTATACAAGCAAAACTCCCGGCAGGTAGGGTTATGTGTAACTATGATCGTATAATAGTTTTGTAGGAGAAGCGATTTGTAGGATAAACGATGGTTTCTAAAAAGATTGCTAGTTTTGACCCGGCCAGCTTTCGGAATCTAGGATGGGCTATTTTCTCATTTGTAGACAAGAAAAAGTCTAAAGCGGCCTGTCGGGCCGGAACATTTATTGGCACCCAACCGGAGTATGGCCCAGCATCTTTATGGGAATTTTTCGAGATTATTGACGAATTTCTTAAAAATGAAAAACCAGACATTGTTATTCTGGAAAAGACAAGTTCCTTCGCTGGGGGATTCGTCACAGGACAAGTTTCAGGATGCATCGCTGTTATTATGGCCCTGTGCGGGAAACATAAGATTCCGACAGATTCTGTCTTCCCGACTCATGTGAAGAAAGTGGTTACCGGGAGCGGGAAGGCGAAGAAGGGGCTAATCAAACAGTCCGTAATTGCTATCCTAGACGATCTCAAATGCCATGACTTTCAGGCTGACAGTGGGCATGCATTTGACGCTATATCAAATATATTTTGTTGGTTAATCGATAATGAAGAGTACTCGTTGTCTTGCGACATAGAAAAATTAAGAGAAAAAACACAAAAAACAAAGAAAGTAAAGAAGAAGAAATAGGAGAAAATCATGCCTATCACACCAGCAGGTAGACCAAGACCACAATCAGGCCCCGGCGGATTCCGTGGTGGCCCCCTTTCCAATGAGCAGGCTATGGTAGGGGAATCAGTTGATTTTGGATCACTAATTTCAGCAATGGAAACAGGTCAAATAGATCCAGAATATGCTCAAACCCTTCAAACCCATGGGTTTGGTGGATATGGGGGTAGCGGAACATTTCTACCAGTAGATGCTAGCGATGTACGCCATTCCTTCGCGTCGGGCAAAATGCCGAAATATGAAGGGAGACAAGGGAGTACCCACACCGGTGCTCCCACGTCTGGCATTACCAAGCTCGGTTGGGGACCGCCCCAGGGGCAGCCAGGCGAGGAAGGAGCAGCCGTGTACGCCGGGGGTTATGCTGGCTCGGCAATGGGGCGAGCAACAATTTCTCAGCGGCAGTATCATGCAATCGAAAAATATCCGCATCTCATTGAGGCCCTTGGTACTGAGGATGGAGACCGCCTAGTGAAGGGTATTATTGGCGAGTTGAATCAGATTCTATCGAAGAAAATCGAGGCCAATACTGCTAAATTCAGCAAGAATGCGGCTGTTTGCGTGGCTGATGGCAGGAATATCCAGCAATACTTCAAGTCAGAAGAGGATAATTGGGTCTGTCGTGTCACAGCATCTGGCCCCTTCAGGGGCGATGAAATCTTCCAGTATGATCGAGAAAAGGATTTGGCCAGGATTGTTCGGGCTCACGAAGTAGTAGAAGGTGAGGGAGAAGATGCGGAAACCCGCATCGAAATTGAAGATATTACTGGTATGTTTAATGTGATCAGTGATATAGGGGGCATCAACGAATGAGACTAACCAAGTTGGGACTCGGCAGTGTTCTGATTTTCCTTTGCTTGCTCCTAGGATGCTCTACAACGCCACCAGGAGCCGCACAGTTCGTTGAAATAACAGCAGACCATCAGATGGTCTGCAACGAGACATGTGTCGCCCTAATCCAGTCTATACAGAAAGAACTGGATGTACGGACTGATTTGTCGGATGCCCAACGCACGGCCTATCTCGACTTGATCTCAAGGTTGCAATACATCCAAGAATCATCCGAGCTTATTAAGAGATATACCGTAGCAACTATGGTGGATGAGGAGCTTTTCGAAGAAATGCTGCGTGTCAAAATTCGCGGGGAGAATTTTGTTAAATATGGCATTAAAAAACCAGGAGTTAGAAAATGAGCTTTTTAGATCACTATTTCAATGATCATGTTTTGGATGAGCTTGATGATACTGTCAAGAAGCGTATGGAGGAGTTCAAGAAAGTCGTCGAAGAAGTTACCGATTCTGAACAAAGCCCTATGGGGCAGCTAATTGCCAACTATTCAACTGAGATCATTGATCTTGTTGAGCGTGTAACTCAGCATCTAGAGAAGTTGGATTTCTCTGTTGCTGGCGTTATGGGTACCTTCAAATTCGCCTATCAAATAGGCGTAGAAATATCTCAATTAGTGGAAGACATTGCTGAAGATATCTTCAGTGGTGATATGTCGGATGAGGAAGTTCGACTGGCCAAGGTCGAGTTGGTACAGGACATTGTCTATCTCATCTGGAAGACCTTTGATCCTGTTTCGAAGGCTCCATGGGGTTGGGTGAAGCTCATACCGTTCCGCAGCAGGATTGAACGATTCGTCGTTCGTTGGCTGGCTGGAATGGCTATGGATTTCGTCCTGGATCTCCTGGAAGCAAATCCTGGAGCCGCCGAGGCTACGCTGGCAGCCAAGGTGGTTGGGGCGAAGTTCATTGGAGGGGAGGGCGTCGTCTTCATGAAGACGCTTAAATAAATGCCTAATAACCGTTCAGAAAACTGGTTAGTCCGGATGGCTACTCAATCCGGTTCCGATGGGGACCGGATTGAGCAAAATATAGACCGACTACAACGCCTCTCGGCGAAAGTAATCCATTTGGCGAAGTTGGTCACCATGGCTCCTCCAGTTGCTCATTCACTCTTGCAGGAGCTATTAGCGACTAAGATTGTATCTGGGCGTCCAGTTGTTCATTCGAAATTAAGCGAGGCCCTGGGTGGGGAAAATAGGCAGAAGATGGCCATGGATTCCCCTCATAGATTCCGTGAAATTATGAATGAAGCTGATGGATTGGTTCAGGCAGAAATTGTCAAGGAAAGAAGGAAGTATTACGAAGCTACCGGCAAAAAGCTCGAATTACCTGGTGACGAGACAGAAACTCGATCCTTCATTATGTTCTAGGAAATGATATGTCAGAAAACTCAGGGTCCCGAAAAGGGAAGAATGCGAAGGATGATCTGGTAGTCCCTATTGGTCATGCAGATGCTGCTCTGGCGAAAACTGAGCAGATGATTGAAGAACACATTATTACGAGACCGAATTGTAAGTTTTGCAACCATCCTGCACGAGCCAAGGCCGAAACTGTATGGGACAATACTCATAAATATTCCGAAGTATTGCGGTTTTTCGATGAGTACCTGGAGGATAACCGAGACGAAGATTTGCCGGAGATGAACGCCCATAACGTCAGGGCCCACATTAACGGTCACTACAAACCTGCCATGAGAGAGATCTACATGGTACAGTATCGCAGACGCCTGGCAGAACGCCTGGCTGAGCGAGTAGGGGTTAGTGAGCGATGCGTTAGTATGATGGGTGCTCTTGAGATGCATTTTTTTGACATCGCGAGTAACCCAGAATTATGCGATCATAAAAAGGCAGATTCGCTTGTGAAGTTAGCCAAGGGAGTAGCTGAGCTAGCAAAGGTAAAAGCTGAAATCGACGGTGAGATCAATGATGTCAAGGTCATCTTTATGAGATTCAAGGATACTTGGGAAGGAATGATCAAAAAGCAAGGAGATGAAACTGTTCGGAAGGTTCTAATGACGGGTCTTGACGAATTCAAAGGCAGTATGCAAGAGGTAGTACCCAAAGAAGAAGAGCCGGGGGTGGAAACCGAAGGGTAAGCGAATGGACGGAGAGACAATGCGACAGCAACTCAAAAAACTCAAAGCAAAGCGTCCAAAACTTCGTAAGGCAGCGAGCCAGGCTCGAAGACCGAGCAGGCGTAAGAAAGCCGTTAGAACAGCTAAGCCTTTTCCAAAGGCAGGCAAGCAGGTAGCCCCACTTAAGCCCAAAACCAAGCGTAAAAGACCCAGACATTTAGGGCTGACCACTACGACAAAAACCAAAGCTCAAGCCGCTCTAAAGAGGCGTCGTTCGGGTGGATGCCAACCTTGTAAACGCAAAGCCAAGGCAGCGAAGAAGAGGTAAAATAGTGAGTTTGGGACATACTACAATTGATCCGCTAGAAGAAGTGATCGCCCAATGTTACCAGGAAAACATTGGAGGTGATCTTGATTCTCATAAATGCGAAATCCTGGCTTGTGCCTTGGAAGCATTAAAGGTTTATACAGATTGGCTTGACGATGAGAAACTCCTACATGAGAGGATCTCCTACCTCTTTAATCCGAGTATGATTAAGCAAACCGGTATTGTGGCATTTCTAACCCACCCCTTGTTTCTAAGAGACATTCTAGAGAACGGCGAAATTCATGCTGCTGTTCACTCACCCATCGCGTTTGTCGCTCCGAAATTGGCCACTTTTCTCTTTAGGGAATATCCGGTATTGCTCTTCCTGGATTTGCAGAATCTGCGGCAACTAAACCAAGCCCTGAATTTTATACAGGTTGGTGGTTTGGTTGTAGTGGATAGTTCAAAGAATGTAAGGATCAACAATGATACACTCAAGAATGTCGTGACGCAAAGCGGCGATAAACTGCGATCTATTGATTGCCAGTCTGAAGTTGATCGCATGATAGAGCAGTCAGATTGGCAAATACAGCGGGTTGCAGCGGTTCGCTACGACGATGATCCAGACCATTGGGCTTTAGACCAACACGAGAAGAGTATCAGACCTGGCCAGACTGTTCGATCAAAAGAAGATGGACATTCAGCGACTGTATCGGTTGTCGAGCCAGGGGAAGTCGGTCAAATCATCGTGGATCAAGATGGCGGGCAAGATACCGTCTCGAAAATGGAGTTCGATCACAAGTACGTCTTGGCGTCGGCCGACTTATTGGGGAAGCCCCTAGTCAGCGATACTGTGAAGGTACAAGTGGGTGATTCAGAAGTACCGATCACTCGTAAGTACTTGGCTAATTTCATCCGAGATAAACTGAAGGCCTCGGAAGCCGTGAAACGGCTATTTGTGATATTCGAAGTTGACCCAGATCGAATAAATGAGATGCATATTCATTTCAAACCATTAGAAAAGAAATATGCTGATACTGACGAAAACGGAATCGTTTTTAATGAGCGGCTGCTTAGCCGTCCAGACTTCATTAAAGAGTTTTTCTTCGTTTTTGTTCACGAAATTGTCCATTGGTTGACCAGGTTAAAAGAAGATGAAGCATATTTCAACGATCCAGAGGAAGTATTTGGGTTTGTGGCATCAATAGCTTACGAACTGGAGAATGGTGCCTCGGAAGAGGAGTTATGGCAGCGTATCTTTCCTAAGGTCGATTGGCATTTTCATGATGAGAAAGATGCCCAACAGTTCTTTGCGAACGCCATAACTAAAGCCAAGAAATTGCTGTTGTAAGTTTTGAAATCGGAGACTGAATATGTCGCTTAAAAACCATGCTGTTGGTTTGCTTGTGAAGGACCGCTGGGAGTTTACAGAACAGACATTATTTAGCTTGAGATTCTGTGATCACTCTGCTGCTGAGTATGACCTATTCGTTATAGATAACGGATCAGATATATCAAATTTCCGCAAACTGAAGGATTGGTTGGCAAAATACCAACTGCCTGTTAAGAACCTCTTTGCTTTAGGGACCACAGTTTCAATGGCCAAGGCATGGAATTTGTTCCTATATGTATCTCAGGGATATAGATTTAGGACCAAAATAGACAATGACATCATCTTGGCTGGAACAAAAACGCCACTTACTCACAAAATGGCTGCTATGGCCAAAAAGAAAATGGCTGAAATGCAAGAGCAACTCAAAGAAGCCGGGGGAACCAATCCTGGGGCCATCCCTGGTCGGCCTGTTTTGGGCCAGGCAGTTAGCAAAAGCGTTAAGCGGGGTAAGCGAAACAGAACTACTAAGTTTTTGGGGCTGATGCAAGATTTTGGTTCACATTCTAATGCTGATCTTGTATCCCTAGTACCAATTTCTGACAATACTCCATTTGGAGTTGCTTATCAGCAGGTGATGTCCGCTCGTTTTTCTGGTCATCCCTTTTTAGATGGGCGTTGCATGATGATAACTAAAAGGGCCTTTGATACATGTGGGTACTTTGATGAGAAACTACCCAGGTTGTTAGAGATAGATTATTGCTATCGAGCTATGGTTGCTGGTCTTAATATTTGCTATCATCCTCAATATTGGATTAGGCATATAGGTAACGAGGCACCGACTGAAGGTATAACGGAAGCCCAAATAAAAGTCAACAAAGCTCAGCAAAGGTTAGTGCAATTTCCGGCTACCAAGGTTCAGCTTCGTAGTTCGTGGCAAGAATGTCAAGTAGATATTCGTGATGTGGCCGCAGAGTCTAAAGTGGTTCGTCTAAATTAGTTAGATTACCTGCGGCCCTTGTAAAAGGGGGGATTTATATGGGCAGCAGGGAGAAGGTTGTTCTACCAATCAAGCGATTTAGACAGAGAACAGGAGAATGTTCCCTGGCAGCCATCGCTTCTTTTTGTAATTTCTATGATGAAGAAACTACGTATCGATCACTTCGTAAATGGTACGGCCTGAAGTGGGCCAGGGGTAAAAAATTCAAAGGTCTAGAGAGTTATGAGTATTGCGAATTACTGAATGAATTGGGATATGTTAAGGTCAAGGTTGTAACTGCCGATCTCGATGTCATGGATTTTAGCTGGAACCGCCTTAAACGTCGCACTATCATTAGGCGGATGAGGGAACGGGCCGAGCATTGGCGACGAGTCGGTGATGTAGATAGTACCGATGAGATGCTAAGCTGGGCCAATTGGTTAGGTCAAAAAGATTGTGACAATAAAATAGTTGTAGATGTTGATTTTCATAAACAGATTAAAAGAACGCTCAGGGATGGCCATCCTCTTTTGGCATCTGTAAATTGGACAGCTTTATTCTCTTATAGAAAATGGCCAGATAATAGCTGGATTCCTAAAATTAGAGGAGACGTTTTTGGGGAGCCTGATTACCACTTGTTCGTTATACGCGGCTTCGATAACAAGGGCGTCTATATTATTGACTCCCATTGGCAGTACTATAATGGTAGCAGATCCAAGTACAGTAGCGGCCGTTACAGGCTCTCCTGGGAACGTTATTTGATGTCCGTTCAACGTGGCGATCTCATTATGGTCGGATAGGTGTAGGAGCAAAACCGTGGCTAAGCGTGATAAAAGGAACTATTCTTTTCTCCAATCCAAGCGAATTCCCGACGACAAAATAACAGATATCAGCGGAATCAAGATTCCGGCTGTTCCAGGGACATGCTACCATGCCATCATGTGTGTCTTAGCAAGAGACAAGGATAAGTTCTGCCCCTGGTCTAAGCTGATTGAGAATGTACAGCGATACATGATGCAGTATGGTGGGCGTTCTGCTTGGGATCGTTTTGTTAACAGAGCCGGAGCACAGAAGTCCCCTGAACAACGCATTAAAGACAATACCCATACCTTGACTCGAACCGGCAACAATTGCTACGGTCGGCGTCTTCACGAAAGAGGATGTACAATCTACTATTTCCGTGACGGGGCTATGCTAGTAACCGGTGGGAAGTTCGTAGAAAAGCCGAATGGCAAATATGATGTCGAATTTCCTGACGGCAAAAGGCTACAGAAAAGGCATCGGGGCTTAACCCTGACTTTCCGAGAATACAAAAGGTTCTGTAGTATGAACCTAATAGATTCTAGTTGCAACATCGTTGATAAGGGTGGCATCCGCAAGGCTAAGCTCGAAGCTGCCATGTACGGAGCAGAAGATACGCTCTCCAAGCGGATGACTCCGCAGATGGTTGGGGTCACAGTTCAACTCTCTGAGAAATACGACCAGAAGACCGCTTACAGGCTAAAAGAGATTGGATTCGTAGTCAACAGTGCCTCCGGTTCTACTCTCGTTGGGAAAGTGGTTGCAGACAATATCAATGCCCTCGCCAAAGACCCCGACGTTGTCAATGTCGAAGTTCAGGATGTCGAAGCTCTTGCAGTAGCTTAGGCCTGGGTAGAAAACTGGGCTTGTTGATTTTCTTCTCGCGAAACAGGACTAAAATGGTCGTAGTAAGCAGGTGGAATTGGGATTCCGAGTTGTCGAAAAGCTTGGACAATGGCAGTCCAAGCTTTTTTATGCTCTATGAAACGTCCAAGGCAGAGAACATAGCCATCTGTTTCAGCTAATTTCTTGTTCTTAACCATTGTTGTGATGTCATTAACGATAATCTCTTCGACATTGTGTGAGAAGAGGCCAAGCATGTGGGCAACTTCTTCTTGGACGGAAGTGAAGTCTTCGTCATCAGGACCCTCAACCATTTCCTGGCGAACGGCGGCTACCTGACGACCAAAGGAAGGTTTCGGAGGATCGGTGGGGTTCATTTAATGCTTTTCCCGTGGGCATGAAGCAAGTGAGCCGGGATAATCCGTTCCTCCCCTTTAGCGACGACAACAAGAGAACATTTGTCGTCGGAGAGGGTGGCATTTTCCCAGTCGGGATTTTTCGTCTTCAAACGTTTCGGCAGATCGTCAATGGCCACAATGTAGGTCGTTGCATCGCGGAATCGAACGACAAACTTTTGTTGCCGGGATTGGAAGCTGAATTCAACGATCTGTTCGAAATCATACTCGACGGCTGGTTCGGTTGTAGTAGTCATGGTATTGGTATTATACACGTGAAGCGAGGCGTTTTTAAGGACCCTAGCACCGAATTGTTTTGAGGAGAGAACATGGGCGTACTAAATGATTTAGCGGGAGATCACTTCCTTTCAGAGTTATTCGAGAGACAAGCTGAACTTAACGAACGAGTCGGCAAGCCGACTGGTTCCGTGAAGCATCGACTTGGGAATATTGACGACCCCGATCTCAAACAGCAATTAAAGATCGAAGTTGGCTCTTGGATCAATGATTATTTGATCGCCATGACCAATGAAGTTGAGGAGCTTCGCGACTGTACCTTCTGGAAACATTGGTGCCGAGAGGCCCAAGATGGAAGACGCTTTGAATTACATGATCTTCAGAATGCTCGCGTTGAAGTCATCGATATGCTTTTCTTCTGGATTAGCTTGGCCCAATGCGTCGGTCTCGACGCTAAAGATGTCTATGAGCTATACTTGAAGAAATTGGGCGTGAATCACGCCCGACAAGATGATGGTTATTCAATGGCAGAGAAGACCGAAGACGATAATAGAGATCTAACGGTCTAGTCGGCGGGTTCAATCTCGATGCCAATTGGTGGACGGATTGACTGGAACTTGTCTTGGTATAGTTCGGCAGCCTCTTTGTGGGTGATGAGTAGAAGGGCGGCTCCAGTTTTGTGGGCTTCCAGGGTTTTTTCGAGAGAATCCTGCTCGTTCAAAGGCGTTAGGCGAAACACCTGCCGAACGACATAGTCGAATGGAGTAACATCGTCGTTAATGAGGATCACTTTCCATTGAGGAAGGTGGGCTACCTTTTGACTGGTTTCCTCATCTACCTGCTCGACGGTTTCGACTTCTTCCTCCACGGCGATATCAGGTTCTGCTACTGCTGTATTACTGTCCGATGACATCTATCCATCCTTTGATTGACGTATTTGTCGCTTTACTCCATGCGTAGTCACAATCATTTTGGGTAGTCTAGCAAATTCATACGCGGCGAGGGCATTCAGCCCTTTATCGGTGATATTATACTGTATCGATCCGGCGAATGTCCTTTTGTCCACAAAGCCGCGTCGAGCTAGTCGGCTAAGGTACCCCCCAGCCGATCGCCGAATACCCGCCCCCACGACTACTTTTCCTTTGCCGTGGCGGCTGTAATTTGCGTGACCTTTACTGTCTGGCCACATGAGATGAGCGAAATCACTTGGGGTTAAGGAACCGTACTGTTTCAATAACCCCAAAGCCCTTACCTGGGCTTCTGTTAAACGCTCTTTGGTTGGCTTTTTAGCCAATAGGTCCAGGTCCCCTATCTTTCTTCCTAACAGTCTTCAGGTGAACGACCAATTCTTGGTCAACGCAAACCACTTCCGAATCGAGAATTATTTCAGTCTTCGAGAAGGAAGTGTTATGTTTTTGTCCAAACAGCGGTTTTGCTTCTTCTTTTGTTTTTGTTGCTACGCCCCACCAGTTGACACGGAACCAGTGCCCAGATGAATCGGACCACAAAGTACGAATATCCATGCGGTCCGGGTGCGATTGAAAGAATTTTTTGATGACTTTGTAGCAGTCATCAAGTACCTGGGGGGTATACCCTTTGTCGGGTGATTCTCCCGAGGCAGACGGTCTCGGTTTTGTACTTACTCGTGACGCCATATTGGCCCCTTCCATCAATACATCGCGTTAGAGAACTTTAGACCTTGAAGTAGCCGCTCTTACGCTTTAAGACTTTCTTCCTCAGCAACTGGCCGACCTTGCGACGTACATTGTTTTCCGTCACACGATCTTCAGTAAGCTGATCGGTTGGGACCAACTCATTTTGGATTTTGACTCGCTTC
>Ga0180438_10003346_pt1 | contig 24347 bp, 19 predicted proteins | sample SS_ome_12_FD_132455 | JGI IMG/M metagenome (GOLD analysis project Ga0180438, IMG submission 132455) | Hypersaline lake sediment archaeal communities from the Salton Sea, California, USA - SS_3_D_2 metaG | ecosystem: Environmental > Aquatic > Non-marine Saline and Alkaline > Hypersaline >... | reverse complement strand
TTTAATAAATAAATTTTTAAATGGAATATCATCATTATTGATATGAAACCAGGGAAAAGGCTTTGTTTTTGTTAAAAAAATGCAACTTCTTTGTTGTATTTCTGGTCAAAAAGAGTTAAAATAAATTCTAAAAAATCAAACAAAAGGAGTAGGAAAAATGAGGGTAAGGCAAATTATTTCAATGTTTTTAGCCGTGGTTTTAATTTTTAGCGTGGCTTCTGTTCACGCCCGGTTACATTCCAATCATTCAGAGGGTGCTTTTGATGAGGGTGACGGCACCAGCAACACAGGAAAGGCAACCCTTGCCTGTTCAGGCACCATAAGGGAATTAATAATTAAGGGTGCAGAGTATTTTTTTAAAGCTCATGCTGATATCAATGTACTTTCGGAAAACATCGAAATATCGGACATTAATGGTGCTGATTACTATACGTTGTGGTGTACGGTAAATAGTGCCTTGTATAATATGAATATGGCCAGGTACTATTACCATGAATTAGAGATAAAGGCCAATCACACCCCCTATAACCAGGTGGTTATTAATAAGCTCCTGGCTTTTGATTATGATTCGTTTCAAGAAGAACTCGGCCTTTTAAAAGAAGTTTTTTCCGAAGTTAAAAGCTACCTGGTCAATGGGGACGTGCGCGGGATATATAGCCATACTTCCGTTTATTTCGACACCCTTACAAACACCCTGGAAACCATAAAAGGGGAGTTAAATGTAGTGAAAGTCCCCTCTAATACTCATATGTGGAATTTAAATCAGGTCTGCGCCAAAGTCCATATGTTCGGCCAGTATGTATCCAGGGTATTTAATGCTATAAAATAGACGGACTTTTTTAAGGGGGCTTATATGAGATTGAAAGAGTTTATTAAACTTGAGTTCAAAAAGATTACTGGTACAGCATATATTATTGTTTTATTGGTTTTCATGATGGCGTCAGGTTATCTTTTTCAACACGGCATTAGCCAATATAAACATATCATGAGAGAGAAAGATAATTTCCAGGAATTTGAACGGGAGAAATATAAAGAATTTATCTACCCCTCAAAATATGGCAATTATGGGCTTAGATTGCGTTATGAGCCGTCCCCCTTTATGGCCGTTTTTGATAGTGGGCCAGTTCCTAGTACTATGACCGCCTTTATAGACGGTTCAGAGCGTATGAAAATCTATCAACCTTTAGTCGGGCAAAGTGCTTTTGTCATGGTTAAAAGCGCGTTTATGACTTTTGCTGGATTTATTTTGATGTTTGGTTCGGGTTTACTCTTGCTATACGGGTTTTCCGGGTCGAAAGATCATGACTGGTTAAAATTTTTAGAGGAGTTGGTCGGAAGCCGAAAAAGGCTTTTTTTATACCAGTTAATTTCCAGGACACTCATGTTACTGCTTCTCTGCTTGGTTATAGCCTTGTTATTAATGATCCTATTTGTCATTAATGGGGTAGCGATAAACGCTGGCTGGGTTTTACTTTTCGCCCTGGGAATTTTTGCCACGTTGTTTTGTTTCTTATTGGGGGGACTGATTACCGGTACTCTAAAAAGCCGGTTTTGGGGCTGGGCATCAATGGGCATTGCCTGGTTTTTGTTGTCATTCCTAATCCCAGTGAGTCTATATCAGTTGACTTATAGCCGCGCTGCTTCGATCAAATCTTATTACAAAATGGAAACAATTAAACTAAAACTTTTCCAGGGTTACGAAAGAGGCAGCCTTGAAGAGGGCGGCCAGTTTGATAAATCAAAGTATGGTGACGAAAACGAAGCGCGGATGTTTATGGCCTTTTGGAATGGTGATTTTAAAAAGATTATGGAGCAAGATAAAAAGATACTTAACGAGATGAAAGACCGGATTTCTGTTCATGAAAACGTTTCCGCCCTTTTCCCGTCCACCTTCTTTTTATCTACAAGTAATGAGATGTCCAGCCGTGGATTTTCTAATATGGTGGAGTTTAATGAGTACACCCAAGAAAAGAAAAAGGAGTTTATATGGTTCATTGCTGATATATACATCCTTTCTAATAAGGTTAAAGAATGGAAAGAGTTAGTCCCTTTCCCTAAAGGAGGCGAAAACATTTATCAAGGCCAAATCCGGTTACCAGGTAACTATGGCTTTGGATTGGCCTTCGCCTTTATATGGTTAATTGTTCTTTTTGGTCTCTACTGGTTTATGTTTAACTGGATGTTAGATCGCGCCCTTGAAACAAGTAGAGAATTAAGCCCAGATGAGCTAAAGAAAAGCAAAACCAACGTCATTTTTACCTCGGATAAGGGTCTATTACCACAACTAATTACTAAATTGAGATCGCAGAATATCCCGTTTTTGTCCTTTCCTGGCCCGGCCAGCTTGCCAGGGGACACCACAGTTAAAAATCTGTTATCCTTTTTTAGCCTTCCCATGCCGGAAGCGTTACAAGAGATAGGCGATAAATATGTCTATACTCTTGAAATAGGTGAAAAGGTGCGGGTTCTAATTGAAATAGTCAAGTCACTTAAAGCAGATGTGCTTATTTTTGACAATTTTCTGGCGGGGGTTTCGGATGATTTAGTCAATTATTTTGCCGATGTTCTAAACTCCCTAAAAAAAGGCCGGATAGTTGTTTACTTCACCGATTCGTTTTTGGTTTCTACTGTGATCTATGATTGTGGGAAAAGATGGTCAACGGAGAAGCTATCCTTTTAACTTTTTTGGCCGTATACAGCTTTTAAACGTCTCAGAATGTCGCCAACAGGGTTTACCTCTGTTGCCTGGCAAATATTCAATTCTCAGGAGTTTAAGGTGTAATGTGTAGGTCTTATTATTTCTTTTTTTTCCTTCAACCATTTAGAATCCGGTGGGTAAAAAGGACTCCACTTTGGCCTGACTCCTTCTTGCCAGGCTCTGTAATTCCAAAATTTTAAGAAAGCGATTTTAGCTCCTTTAGCGGTTTTGTATGTTTCATTGGTTAATAATTTCCCCTGGTGAATTGCCACCAGCCGGTAACTTTCATTTTCAGCCATTATAAAAACGTATTCGATAAAATAATAAATGGAATTAATTAATCTCGACATTTTTGTTTGTTCTAATTTTAATTCTAAATTTAGGTTATTTCTCATATTACCCTCCTTCTTTATATATTTTCACTTTTTTTATTCAGACGTTGTATTTGTTGACTTGCATCGCTTATTAATGAGTTTTATTACCTCTTTCCCTAAAGAATTAATATCAGTGGGATTATCCATGATAAAAATCATTGCGTCCTTTTTTTCTACTACAAAATAAATAACACTTATCAACCGTTCACATGGTTGAAAAAGATGTCTATAACGTTGGTGAAAGCTGGCTTTAGGTATAATGAAAATAGTGTTTTTCTGTACGCATATTCTTTCTATTTCCGCAGTATTCACCTTTATTTCCCCAGTTTTTGGTGAGTTAAATTCATTGAAGAGTTGAAATATTTTTTTGTCACATTCGATTTTAATTTCCACCCGTGTGATAGTTATAATACCCTTATACGATTTTCTCCCTCCTGCAGTAGGGATTAATAATTTACCTGCTGCTTTAATTTGCCCTAAAAGATGACTAGCCAATAAAACAATGACCAGGGTTGCAATACCTGGCTTCCATCTATGCATAGCGTTATCCTCCTTTTTTTGGTATAATAACTTCATGAGAATAAGGATAAACCAAAAATTAACTAATTGTCAAGGGTTTTTCCGTCGTTATCCAAATAGGATAATAAGTTTTCCTCATATCGGTTAATAGGTGATAAAATGACTATCGGTGCACGATTACGAATGATTCGTAAAGCAAAAAATTTAAAATTGGTAGAGGTAGGGGATATCTTTGATATGACAGTACAAACTATATCCCGATACGAAAACAACCAAAGGACGCCTGATAATGATTTTTTAGAAGCCTTTGGTAAACATTTCAACCTTTCCGGCGATTGGCTGTTATACGGTGAAACCCCCATTTATAGAAAGGACGCCCAGGATAGAGACCTTAAAGAGTCCTTTATTGAATTATCACATCTAATTAGCTCTAAAGATATCCCTGGCATCGATATTCCGGTAAAAATGGATCTCACAAAAAAAATAACTGATGATATCCCTGAAAATTACCTTTCGTTGATTAAATACATGCTTAAATACCCCATAATCCGAAAAGGCATTTTTCAATTTTTCAACCTTTTCCTAAAGCCTTTGATTGATAAAAACCCCGAACTTTTAGAGCCAGGCCAGGATTAAATTTAACTTCCAACTACCTTTTTTGACTATTCATGATTTTATGTCTTTTACTATTTTTTCAATCAAATTAGCCCTTTTAGGTTTTCCATTTATGTTGTAACTTTCCATATTTTTCCATGCCCTTGCAAGCTGTTTGTTATCCAATGGAGTACCGTCTTTTTTTTCAAAATGATTTGATATCATTTTCAATCTGTCACCTTCTCTTTTTCCTAATTCCTTTGACAGTAAATCTTCTCTAATGAGCAAGTGACATAAATATACAAGCTGTGTTTGTGATCCCATACATCTGATTTTATCGGTATCGCTTTCAATGACTGGTGTTTCACTTCCGTTTATACAAAAATGAATCTCAAAATTATTATATTCTATATCGCCTAAAAAGTGCTTATTCTTAAGGTGTTTAAACAAGAGTTTAAATTGTGTTTTTGAACCATTCCAAACACCAGGGATGGTGGGTCAAAACGTCAAAGTATGCTCTTTGTTCTCCTCAAACAAAGGACGATGAAGAAAAAGAGGGGAAATGCGAGAAGGGAGGAAAAGATGTTCCCTAAACCTCCCTTTTTTTGTTGGGCTTTGAATAATCCGTGATCTATTTTTCTGCAAAATCTGGGAATTTGATTTTTTTGTTTTTCTGTTTGACAATGTCCCCAATTGTTAGTATAATGTACAAACAAAACGAAATGAAGAGGAGATGTTTTATGAGCAATTTAGCTGACAAAGAAAACTCAACAGCACGCTCTTCAAGGTTGGGATTTAGAGCCACACCTCAACAGCAGGTATTAATTCGCCGGGCTGCCGAAATCACTCATAAAAGTGTCACTGAGTTTGTATTGGACAGTGCTTGCGAAGCAGCGGCAAATGCGCTTTTGGATCAACGCCTCTTCCTTGTAGAAGATGAGGCATGGCAGAAATTCCAGGATGCTCTTGATGAGCCTGCAAAAGTAAAACCAAAACTACAAAAGCTGATAAAGGAAAAAGCACCTTGGGAATAAAAATTTCCACCCCGGTTCGATTATCAAAGCATCATATTGTAGAAGGTTTTGATTGTGGATATCCTCAATTAAATAAATGGCTGCAGCGTTATGCATGGCAAAATCAGCAGGCTAATACCACCAGGACTTTTGTTGTTTGTGTTGAAAATCAGGTGAAGGGATTTTACAGCCTGGCAGTTGGTGCTGTGGACCATATCGACGCTCCGCAACGGGTAAAAAAAGGTCTGGCCCGTCATCCTATCCCGGTGATGATAATTGCCCGGCAGGCAGTAGACCTTCGATACCAGAGGATGGGAATTGGTCGCGGGCTGCTTAAAGACTCCATGTTAAGAACAATAAATGCGTCTGATTACGCAGGCATTCGAGCTATCCTGGTACATGCCAAAGATGAAAAGGCTCGCACCTTTTACCAACAATTTGATTTTGAGCCGTCACCAATTGATCCCCTTAAACTGATGCTTTTGCTTAAGGATGCCAAAAAGAGTACTGAGGATATTAAAGGTTAAGAACTCCGCCTCTTATTCTCATCAAACAAAGGACGGGTATCGGATAATTAGACTATCAAAGACCTCACTTCGCCTGTGACGAAGGTCACCCTTGTGCTGCGTCCAGTTTATGGTTCTTAAGAGATAATGCCGAAAATCGCCTGTAATTCGATTATTACACCGTTGACAGCGGTAAACGGAACCGTATCGGTTTCGCAATATATTTTTGGTCTGCCGTATTCTCCATCCTTTCCTAATATAAAAACTTCAACGATTTTGTCATCAGGAGAAACAAGCCAGTACTCTTTTACTCCCACCTGTTCGTAAAGAAAAAATTTCTCCATTCTATCTTTGCGGGAGGTGGAGGGGGATATAATTTCTATGATCAAATCCGGTGCACCCAGGCAGCCTTTTTCATCCAATTTACGCAGATCGCAAACGACTGAAATATCAGGCTGTACGATATTTTCTATCTCTTCTTCTTTTTCGCTTTTTATCGGTAGTCTGACATCGAAAGGAGCAGGGATTACCTTGCAGGACTTTCCTTCCAATTGATTACCTATTTTACGGATTAATTCCGCCATTATCAATTGATGAGTGGTGCCAGGAGCGGGAGTCATGTTGTAGGCTTCACCGTTAATGATTTCCCAGCGTTGGTCATCGTTCCATGAAAGGTAATCGGAGTAAGTAAATTTTCTCGTTTGCTTTTTTGCGGCTAAACCCATAAGAGTAATACCTCCTACAGTTAAAGTATAATTTCTTATCGACCTTTTGTCAACTCTATTACTGCTGATTATCATTGAATATTTCAAAGAGCACGTTGTGCTAACATTTATTTAACAAGGAGGCCAGATAATCAAGCACATCATAATATTTGGTATTCTCATACCCTTTATTCCTGGCTTATTGCCCCTTTTCCCGTACTCGATGGTTACCGTATTCAAATATTGTATCATTTGACTGTAGTGGTATGGTTGGTTATCTCTTGTGGACTATTAACCGGACGCAGCACAAGGCTGGTCTACGTCCGGTATCTTTCCAGTTATGTGGATGGGCAGGAAAAGGAGAGCTTAAAAACTTTAGACCTGCCCATCCATCTATTTAACTTTTTAGAGCTTTCAATGCCTCCGGCGGCCAAAACCCTTTTTGAAAAAAGGGTTCTGGACTCCCAAAAACTTTTGTTTAAATATATTTTTTTTATTTCTTACGCCCTTTCTTCGTGAATTCAATGCCTGAAATGACGCATACCCGTGAAAAGAAGTGAAATACCCGCATCCTCCGCCTTCTCAATTACTTCGTTGTCCCGGATGGAGCCACCCGGTTCAACCATTACTGTTATTTTGTTCTTTGCTGCAATCTCCACCGAATCAGCAAAAGGAAAAAACGCATCCGATAAAAGTACAGCCCCTTCCAACGGAAACTGACTCTTCCAAATGGCAATCTCCACCGCATCCACACGGCTCATCTGACCCGCTCCCACTCCAATCAACATACCATCCTTCACAATAATAATACCATTGGACTTAACAAATTTCATCAGTTTCCAACCCAGTTTAACATCTTCTATCTCATTATCTGTCAGCAGCCGCGAGGTCTTTAACTCAAATGTTTCATATTCCTTTAATTGAATATCCCGGTCCTGGAAAACAAACCCACCCGGAACCGTTTTTATATCGGATTTTTCCGTATAATTTATAGGTATTTTAATGATCCTCAGATTCTTTTTCTTTTTAAAGACCTTGAGCGCTTCTTCCGTATAACCCGGTGCAACAATCACCTCGAAAAATATTTTTTTCATCTGTTCCGCAGTTTCAGCATCCAATGGTTTATTAAACCCCACAATCCCGCCAAAAGCCGATTTAGAGTCGCCCTCGAAGGCTTTTTTAAACGCTTCTTCCTGGGAGCCAGCCACAGCCGCGCCGCAGGGATTCTGATGCTTCACAATTACCGCAAAATCCCTGGTCTCTTCAGTAGAAGTACCGGGATTGAATTGATTGATCACCTCATAGACCATTGAAAGGTCCAGGATATTATTAAAGGAGAGCTCTTTTCCACGTAATTTTTCTAGTCGATTGAGGGGGGAGTTTTTATCCCTGATGTAAAGGGACGCCTGTTGATGGGGATTCTCACCGTATCTCAGGTCCATTGCCTTCCTGCCTGCCATATTCAGGTAGAAGGGGTTTTCTTCCATATCTTTGCCGAAGTATCCTGCAATCAGCGAATCATAAAAAGACGTATATGAAAACGCTCTGGCAGCTAACCGTTTCCGTTCTTCAAATGGAAGATCTCCCTCCTGGATAAGTCTATCCACCGTGGGCAGGTAGTCGGCTTTATCAACAATGACAATCGCATCTTTAAAGTTTTTAGCAGCCGCTCTCACCATGGAGGGACCGCCGATATCAATGTTTTCCACCAAAAAATCAATATCATTACCCTTCTCTTTATTATCCAGAGCCTCCTCAAAAGGATAAAAGTTCACGATTACCAGGTCGATTTTGGAGACAGAGAATTGCTCCAATTGCCCCAGGTGTTCAGGACTTTTTTTTGCCAGGATTGGGCCGAATACCAGCGGATGAAGCGTCTTAACCCGACCGTCCAGTATCTCTGGAAAGTCCGTTATAGAGGATATTTCCTTCACATCGATTCCGTGTTCTTGAAGATATTTTGATGTACCGCCAGTGGAGATAATGTCCCATCCCTTATCTTTTAATTTGTGGGCAATGACTTCGATACCTTCTTTATAAAATACGCTTATTAATGCTCGTTTCATTCATGATCTCCTTTTTTCTCCTCAGCCTTCTCCTTAACCTTAACCTCAACCTTAACCTTAGTCCTTTTTAATAATTTTTACCTTTATTACCCGGTTTTTTTCCACTTCGACCACCTCGAAGGTGTAACCTTCAAAAGTAATCGTATCTGTTTTGTCGGGAATTTTTCCCAGTTTATAACTCATAAATCCAGCGACTGTCTGGTAATCCTCATCTTCTTCTAGTTTAATCTCTAATGTATTGCTCAATTCTGAGATATCCGTATCTCCTTTGACAATAAGATAGTCTTTTTCTTCCACGATCTGTTCCGTATCTTCATCGTATTCGTCATGAATTTCGCCTACAATCTCCTCAATGATATCTTCCATCGTCACCACACCCGAAACACCTCCGAATTCATCGGATACAATGGCAAATTTTATTTTGGATTTCTGTAATTCTTTTAACAATTCAAAGATTCTCATGGTTTCCGGTACAAAAAAGGCCTTTCTCAGTATCTTTCTGATGTGAAATTCTTTACCATTACCGTTATTATTCCAATAATCGAACACATCCTTTGAGAGGATAATTCCTTCAATATTATCGATACGCCCGGAAATCACAGGGTACCTTGATTTTTTCTTTTCATTGATAATTTGAACCAATTCATCCAGCTCTGCCTCTATATCCACATAGATCATGTCCACCCGCGGTGTGATAATCTCTTTTACCAGTGTATCCCTGAACTCGATAACACTTTCGATCATCTCTTTGTCTACTTTCTCCAGCACCCCTTCTTTTGTACTCTCTTCGAAGAAGACTTCCAGTTCTTTTTCACTTAAATCGTCTGTTTCGTTTTCTTTCTCTTCCGGGTTCCTTTTAATAAAAAAGGAAAAAACGAGATTAACCGGGTAAAAAAATCCCCAGGCAATAGGAGCTAAGAAAATCAGCCTTTTTAAAATACCTTCCTTGTTTGAAAAGGAGATGGTATAAAGAAGAAAATTAAACAAAAATAGGAAGGAAAAAATTAATAAAACCACCCGTTCCGTGGGACCTGCAATGAGTTGTTTCAGTAGGATAAAGGCAGAGGTAAAGAGTCCCAACTGAAGAAAAAAGGTGAATCCCCTTAGTGCGTTCAGCATCATCTCGTGTTTATCGACAAAGTCAAAGGCTTTTATTTTTTCATTTTCAATATCATCCAGGAATCCTGCCAGGGATATCCTGGAGAAACTTTTGAAGCTGACTTCCAGCATATAAAATACGATCGTTAAAACCAACAGGCTAGAAAAGATAAAAAGATTCATTCATCCTCACTCCTGGCGATAAAATTCATGGAAATAAAGAGAGTTTGGTTCTCCATTACTCCTTCGCTCCACCTCCCCAATGGGCCTGACCGGTTGCGAGATTTTCTTTATACAAATATATCCGTCGTGACCTCAGTGGCTTTTTTATAAAGAAGTACTGAGGCCCAGCGTCGTCACTATCTTCAGTTCCAGTCTTTTGAATTTTTTCCATACCTGTTTATTTTATCATAAATAAAAAAAATTTACCATAAAAATTTTTCAAATGGGCAATTTTTTTATTTTTTCTTTCGTGTTCAGGATACAGGAGGCTTGATGTATTATAAATAAACGTTTATAATATGATATAATAAGGTGATTTTATGGACAGTCATTTTTCATCGATCGACATCATCGTATTGATCGTTTATATTGTAGGCGTTGTGGCATTCGGTTCCTATTTTGTAAGGAAGAGCAAATCACCCGAAACTTTTACAGCTGCCGGGCGCTCCTTGCCCGGATGGGCAGTAGGTTTATCCATATTGGGGACCTATGTCAGCAGCATCAGTTTCCTGGCGCTGCCAGGAAAAGCCTATGCCGGGAACTGGAATCCATTTGTATTCAGTCTATCCCTGCCGCTGGCTGCATGGATGGCTGTTCGGTTCTTTGTGCCACTGTACCGAGAACACGGGGATATTTCTGCTTACAGTTACCTGGAGAAGCGATTCGGACCCTGGGCACGTAACTATGCAGCTATTTGCTATTTATTGACCCAACTGGCCCGCATGGGCTCTATTATGTTCCTGGTGGCACTGGCGCTTCACAGTTTATTGGGATGGGATATCAAAACCATTATTATCGGTATGGGAATATTGACCTTCATCTATACCTTTCTTGGTGGAATCGAGGGAGTTATTTGGACAGATGTGGTACAGAGCCTCGTGCTCATGGGAGGTGCGCTTACCTGTGCTGTCATATTGTTTTTCAATATGCCTGAAGGTCCTGGTCAGATATTTTCTATTGCCGCTCAACATTCAAAATTCAACCTGGGCAGTTTTGGCTTCTCTTTATCGTCACCCACCTTTTGGGTTGTGTTGGTATATGGAATCGCCATCAATCTCCAGAATTTCGGTATCGATCAGAATTATATCCAGCGATACCATACGGCCCGGACCTCCAGGGAGGCTAAAAAGTCTGTACTTCTGGGTTCGTTATTATACATTCCTGTTTCAGCACTTTTCATATTCATTGGCACCCAGTTATTTGCCTTTTACAGGGCCAGTCCTCAATTGCTTCCTGAGGCGCTGAAAGCAGTTGATAAGGCTGATAAGGTATTTCCTCATTTTATCGTTACGCAATTGCCTGCAGGGTTTGTGGGTCTTTTGATTGCCGCCATATTCGCCGCTGCCATGAGTACTGTTGACAGCAGTATTAATAGTGCATCCACTCTTATATTGACTGATTTTTACAAACGTTATTTTCGTCCAAAGGCTGGTAATAAGGAATCCATGAAAGTACTGCGTATCAGCACACTGGTCTGGAGTTTATTGGGAACCCTGGCGGCATTGGCCATGATCAATGTGCGAAGTGTATTGGATGCATGGTGGCAGTTGTCCGGTATATTCGGCGGAGGTATGCTGGGGCTTTTTTTATTGGGTTATTTTTCCCGGCGGGTCCGAAATGTATCTGCAGCCATTGCCACCACTCTTGGCATACTGGTTATCATGTGGATGACTTTTTCCCCCACATGGGATAGCCCTATTGCCAGCCCTTTTCATGGTTTTTTGATACCTGTCATTGGTACGTTGGGGATTTTTTTGGTAGGACTATTATTAAGCAGGAGAAAGGAGATGAAAAAGCGGAAAGATGGCGTTTGACACCTTTTTAAAGGATTTACAAAAGATATTGAAAGTGTGGTATTCTTTCTCACATATATTTCAGAGACAAGGAATATCAGGCGAGCTCAATTAAAAGAAATATTAGAAAAAAGTAAAATAGATGGAGGTGAAATTACTCCTCTTACACAGTTGATAACTTTTTTTTTCTGCCGACAATTGGAACAAATGAGAATTGCGGTTGAGGAATATTTATCATTGGCTGAATGTATGAATGTATGATATAATGTCGTTTAACTCAATGTAAAAAGTTTTGTGAAAGAATAGGAGATAAAATGACGGAAGAATTGAAAGAAGTTGAAAAACAAGTAAAAGAAGACGATGAAGTGCTCTTTGAAAACTACCTTTCTCGTAAACCCTTCGGATCAAAATTCTGGCTTTTTGTTGTAATGGTTTTTGTTTTTGTCCTGATGGTGATATTATATAAAGACATGGTTATTGATAAAATCGTTCCGCCAGATGAATTAAAAGCCTCTCTTGAAATTTTTGATATTGACAGCCAATGGGTCGTTAAGGAAGAAGTCCATGAAAAAGACTTTCATGGTATTGTATTGGTCCCGCAAATATCCTTTCGATTTCGAAACGTGGGTAAAAGAAATTTGAGATACATCTATGTGCTGGGGGTTTTCAGGATACTGAACCGACCCAAAGCCCTGGGGGAAGGTAATAAAATGGCATTGACGAAAACATTAAAACCCGGTGAAGAAAGTGACCGAATCGTGCTTACCTCCAGTTTTGGGTACCGGGCCACTTCAAAAAAAGCCTTTGTCATACACCAGCACCAATGGAAAAGAGCTTCAGCAGAAATTTACGTCAAATCCGGCAGCTCCCAACTATCATTTTTAAAATCCTTCTATATCATCAGAAAAATTGAAGGATTCAGTCCGGATATTGAAGTAAAAATTGCATAACTTAATCATATTATTCATATTCTATTTTTCGGAGGACACAGATGAGTTTAAAATTTGCTAGCGCTGGTAACAGGGGAGATGAAGTCAGGTCCGATTGCTGGGTCCAACTTCAACTCACCGATTCCGGTGGTATTAATCTGAATCTAAAAAGTAAAGTTGATATTCTATACGGCGATTCTATCAGAAAATTGGTTGTTGATATGATGACATTTTTTGAAATTGACCATGCAGAGATAGAATTGGAAGATGGTGGCGCACTTCATTATGTGTTGATGTCACGTATTGAAACCGCAGTCAAACGGTTGGGAATGGATAAAGGGAAACACTATTTGCCCCAATGGGAATACTCTATCCCTTCCAGTTCCCGTGACCGGTTCAGACGCTCGCGTCTCTATCTTCCCGGGGATCAGCCCAAATTGTTTATAAACGCTGCCATTCACAAAGGCGACGGCTTGATTCTCGACCTGGAGGACTCTGTAGCACCTCCCAACAAGGATGCAGCCCGTATCCTGGTGAGAAACGCTTTGAGAGTCATGGATTTTATGGGTGCCGAACGTATGGTGCGGATCAATCAACTACCCCTGGGACTGGAAGACCTGGAAGAGATTATCCCACAAAAACCCCACCTCATCCTGATTCCAAAAGTGGAAACCCCGGAACAGATTCAAAAAATCGATACGAAAATAGACGAAATCCTGGCAAAAGAGAAAGCGGAACAGGATGTCTATTTTATGCCTATCCTGGAGAGTGGCCTTGGAATAATCAATGCCTATCCTATAGCCGCTGCATCCAAACGCAATGTGGCCCTTGCCATTGGGTTAGAGGATTATACCGCAGACATCGGTACGCAGCGAACCAATGAAGGGAAAGAGAGCTTTTTTGCCCGGTCTATGCTGGTCAATGCTGCCCGGGCAGCCGGTATCCAGGCCATTGATACGGTGTTTTCCGATGTGACTGATATGGAAGGCTTAAGAGAGAGTGTCCTGGAAGCCAAAGCCCTGGGCTTTGACGGAAAAGGCTGTATCCACCCCCGCCAGATCGCCGTTATTCATGAAGCCTTTGCACCAGAAGAAAAGGAGATTGAAAAAGCCAAAAAAATCGTCCTGGCCTTTGAAGAAGCAGAAAAAAAAGGCCTCGGCGTGGTCTCTTTAGGCAGCAAAATGATCGATCCTCCTGTGGTAAAACGGGCATTACGAACCATTGACCTGGCTGTTAAAGATGGAATTATCCCGGAAGATTGGAGAAATAACCATGAGTAAAAGCAAATTCAATTACAAAACAGAAATAAATGCAGTGGGCCGTGAAGTATTGGTAGAGATTAATGGGGATCCCCATGTTCCTTTCCAGGGGGTCGGAAAATATCAACCCTTTGGCAGGAAAGCCGCTCCCCCCATTCGTTCTTGTAGAGATTACCCTCCGGATGGAAACAAACGGGTGGGCAATATTAAGGAGGCTTTAGAAAAATGCGGCATACGAGACGGTATGACTATTTCTACCCACCACCATTTACGCAATGGCGACTATGTGGCCAATAGGGTGTTTGATGCAGCGGCAGAACTGGGAGTCAAAGATTTACGATGGTTCCCCAGCGCTTCCTTTCCCATTCATGCTCCTATTATTAAGCACTTAGAAGACGGTGTGGTCCATCATATCGAAGGTAGTATGAACGGACCATTGGGTGATTATTGTTCCGAGGGAAAGATGCGGGGCACAGCGATCCTGCGTTCTCACGGTGGCCGGTACCAGGCTGTTCAAGATGGTGAGGTTCATATCGATATCGCCGTTATATCCGCACCTGCAGCCGATGCGTTTGGCAATGCCAACGGTGTCCGTGGAAAAGCAGCCTGCGGACTGCTGGGATTTGCCCTGGCAGATTCCCAATATGCCGACTATGTGATCGTGGTAACTGATAATCTTGAACCCTTTCCCTGTCTCCCCTGGCAAATCCATGGCAACAATGTGGATTATGTGGTAGAAGTCGATTCCATCGGCGACTCCACCAAAATCATCTCTGGTACGACTCAATTGACCCGGAGTCCAGACCGTTTGTTAATTTCAGAAATGGCAGTGCAATTTGCTGTTGAGGCAGGCATTGTCAAAAACGGATTTTCTTTCCAAGCAGGTGCTGGTGGTACATCGTTGGCGTTTGCGGTTTTTTTGCGGGACTTTATGCGGGAACACAATATCAAAGCCCAATTTGTCAGGGGAGGGTCTACCAAATATCTGACAGACATGTTGGAAGAGGGACTTACCGATTATATCCTGGATGGACAGACATTTGACCTGGAGGGGGTTCGCTCCATGAGGGAGAATCCCAGGCATCAAGATACCAGTCCCTTTACCAGTTACAACTATCATGGCAAAGGGAATTTTTCTACGATGGTGGATGTGGTCGTATTGGGAGCCACGGAAGTGGATGTAAATTTTAATACCAATGTCGTAACGCATTCGGATGGAAAACTCTTACACGGTATTGGTGGGTGGCAGAATTGTCTTTTCGGAAAATGCGTGATCCTTCCCATCCCACTGTTCAGGGACCGCATCCCGGTAATCGTGGACAAAGTCACCACCCTTGTGGGACCCGGTGAATTGATTGATGTTATTGTTACGGAGCGAGGTATTGCCATTAATCCCAGGCGAAAAGACTTAATAAAAGCGCTTTCCAATACCAAACTACCGTTACGAACCATCGAGAAATTAAAAGCCGAGGCTGAGAGAGTTTGCGGCGGTAAGCCTGCCAAACCCAGGTTGGGTGAAAAGATCATTGCAGCCATCAAATGGGTGGATGGTACCGTCATCGATTGCGTTCGCCAGGTGAATGGCTAAGGGTGCCCGCAAAACACGCGAAAAGAGACAAAAAATATAGCCCTCATCATACGAATAGACGAATCTGTCAAATTTTCATTCCCGTTACATTTGACATGTTGTATATAATTTTATAAAATCTAATAATGCAAAAAAAAAGAATTTTTGATTGGAATTGGTGCAATGGAATATAAAGTCGGATCCTATATCCCTGATAGTGAAATCTTAAGACAATATACGGATGAAGATGGGGAGATATTTCTCGAATTAAGGGGGATGGAAGATACATTGTTCCGAGTCAACAAAGAGAATCAGGTCTGCTATCAGATTGATAAATCGCTGTTAGAAAATGAGGATTTGACTCTTGTCAAGGATTTTTCCCATCTCAAGTTCGAATCCGCCCCAGAGCTCGAATTCCAACCCTGGCAAGAATCCCAACTACAGGAACCAGAGAAAGATATTAAAAAGTCCTATGTCCCTGATGAAACCGCTCCTGGTGGAGGTCGAGCAGAGTCCCTGAGGATTTTGGATTCCCTGGAAGAAGGCCAGCAAGTACCTAAGGATTTAAAGTCTTTGTGTAAAAGAAGTATATACGGTGGATACAGCCTCCGTTACGAGGGTTATCTTTATATACTGGACAGCGATTATTTTGTAGTGGACAAAACTCAGGAGTCATTGTTAAGCTATCCATTGGAAGACGATAACGATTTGCTGGACCCGGAGGAGATGGGTATACCGGTTATTTTAGAGGATAATCATAAAAATCGACCAGAAAAAATCGAACTCAAAAAAGGCGATATTTTGCCATCTTATTTAAAAGGTCAATGCGAACAATACATCAGTGCTGAAGGAGGGAGCCGGATTATGATTGGTGATTATCTTTACCTCCTGGATGCTCAATATCGAGTCACATCCAAAATGAAGCTTTCTTATTCCGAAGATGAAGAACCTGAAGTGCCACTCACCTTCCCTGACACGGCTGAACTAGAAAAAAAAAAGCTTGCTAAGCAACAGGAACAGTTGTCAGTGGAAGAGATTGTTGAGAATATGGTGAAGACGTTTGAGATTGCACTGGAAAAGTATAATATCAGTGCAGATTTTTTTAAAGAGACCATATTGGACCCTGACAATCGAGAGGTACTCATCCGTGCATACCATGGTGATATGACGCAGTTGAATGATGATACTCGTGAAGCCTCTGTCCAGGGAAAAATGACGGTATTGGAAGAGAAAGGATTTACATTATTGAAAGCGGTCCTGGTTCATGAACTTTATATAAAATCCACAAGGGAAGGCAGGGGCGAGAGTATGAAATATTTTTTAACCCATATCATTGCTGCTTATCCTGACGGGACACAAAAGGAATTGAAGAAGGACATATCATTAGCGGAACAAAAAGAGGTACTGGCATTTTTTGGCAGCCGTGCCCGTATCTATCCCGATAAGACTGAGATCATCAGACGGGTTCGCCGGCAAATACGCGCCAATATATTCAAGGAATATGAAGAACTCCAAAAGGGCAGTCAAAAGGTCCGATTTAATGCCTTTCTCATTATGAAGCTTTATCAACACACCAATCGCCTGGACCGTGGTGACGGTATCACCATGATCCGGTTATCCAGGGACCTTATGGATTATCACAAACCTTAGCTCTTCTCCATTATCCCGAAGGCGGTTAATGTTAAAGTTAAATTTTTCCCTGCCTTTTTACCTTTCCTCTTACGTTAAATAGACAATCAGCGCACCGCTTTTTCGTTTATCTTTTTTCTCCCACTTGTAACCCAGTACCAGCCGATCTTTTTTTAATTGAATAATTTTGGTTTTAACCACCTCCGGCAGCACGGCTTTGCCGTTGGAGTGCAGACCTTTGCCTACGATTATCCGTACTGTACGAATCCTTCGCAAACGCGCGCTGCGTATGAACGTTTCGGCCCGACTCTCTGCCTGCACGGCGGTGTAACCGTGTAAATCCAGTTCTTCCTGCGGCGAAGGATAGGATTTGATCCGTTCACCCACTGTTAATGGTAACGGCATTTCCCGTTTTGAGAGACTTTTTTTTTCCTTTAACATCTGCTGTTGATAGGTATCTGTCTGGGATTTTTCAAAAAGTTGGGCGAAATTTTCTTCTGCCTTCTTTTTCTTGTCCACCTGGAACAATTGAGACAAACTTTCATTGTCAGTGATGATACGGACCCCCTTTTTATCGAATTTTGCTTTTGAAGGGATTTTTACTTTTTTTTTGTGACCGGTAGGGTAGGGGCTTTGTTTTTGGCTGGAGGAAGGGGAGGTTCTATTTTAGGTTCGGCGGTATTGATGGGTGGATGTTTAATCCTCACAGGGGGCGCAGGTTCAGAGGCATCTGGTTCCGGCTCTTGCATTGGGCCCCTAAACCTTTTAAAAAATCTTGCAATAACAGAGAAAATCTTTTTTAAGGGTTTAAAAAAATTCATTTTAAAAATAAGTTATCTATTTTATAAAAGAAATACGATAATTGCAACAACGAAAATCAGAAGAAATCCACCACCTTATTTTTAAATGTGGGTGGTGGGATTTGTTACGAGTTGCGCCTTCTCTAAGTCCTCTGTGGTGAAATTACACCCAATAGATGTTTATTCCTTTTGGAATTTGGGACTGATTTTTACCCTGATGCTGATGACTTTTCTGTTTAATTCACCGGACCCTGGTTTTTCTATAAAAACAAATTCATAATCGCCGATAAATCCTGGTCCCGGCTGCCAGTAAAAGATACCTCTTTTCCTGTCCAGGGTAGAGCCGATGGGAAGCCAGGAAATGTTCAAGGTTCGAGGTTCAACGTTCAACGTTGGCTCAAAGAGATGGATTTCCAGGCGTTCCAATTCCTTGATTTTAATGGTGATAATACCATTAGAATCGGGATAGACCGTTTGTGGTTCAACGTCATGGTTGTATCCTTTTTTTATTCTAATCGGATATGATGAATCAATAGGAATTTCATCGAGCACTTTTTTGGTATAAAAGTCATGATTGAGCCCAGGAGTTTTCCCATTGGTCGACCGCTGGTCCCTGGTCCCTGTGCTATTCCATATAGAAAAATATGTGCTTCCGATGCCGTCACTATTACCGGCATTATCCATTGCTGTCCACATGATGGTGTAAATGCCGTTCTCATATGAGGTTGTATCAAAATCAAAATAGGCATGAGCACCATCGTTATTGGCATACCCCGGGAAGAGGGACTCAATATCCGACCGGTAGATATTGTAAACGGGATTCCCCAGCTTAACTCCATCGACGTAAACATATATAGTTGAACCATCTTCCGGAATCTTATTGGGAGGGGGAGTCAATACCCATCCCTGGTTCCTGAAATTACTCCCCGATGCCGTTCCCCCTTGAGTCGGTATATCGATGGCTCCAAAGGGTTTCACTGCATTGGTGTTATCGCATACAATGGTTTTGGTTCCTAATGTTACCTGGTTCCCTTCTCTGTCAGCGGCAATAGCATGAAGGGTGAAAGACCCGTTTCCGCCATTGGGAAGAAAATTGGTCAGCATGAAGTAGCCCCACCCTGCCCGGTAGCAAAAGGGGTAATCGGGATATGCCTGTTCCACGTCCGGCCGTGCCCCTTCTACAAATATGGCATCCCCAATATAAACGAGATTTGCTCCTTGTTCTCGGTAAATTTTTACATTTATCACTTCAATATCATCAAGCACCCATCCTGTTACCGGGATACTGCTGCTGACGGTTGAACCGTCGATAGGGGTTTCAAAATAGCCAAAGGGTTTCCCTGTAGCATTGGCATTATAAACTTCCAGCGTTACACCAATTGTTTGAGGTGAGTTCAATGCGTTGTAGGATGTAACCGTAATCGTATCGGTGTAGATGCCTGCTGAAAGTGTCGATGGATCGACTGAGACCGTAATGACTGCCGAATGGGTGCCAGAAAAGGGGGTGCAATTCAGCCACTCTGCATCATCACTAACATACCAGTGTAACGTTCCATCCCCGCTGTTGGAGATTAAGAAGGTTTGTGAACCTGTATTTGTACCAGTGGTATCACCACCGAAGTTTAATTGGGTTCGATTTAATGATATTCGTGGAGAGGAATAGGATTCATATTCATAGGCGCCGATATCTGTTCCATTTTTCGCATTGGGGATTTCAGGAATATCCACTGGCCTTGTATAACCTCTCTGATCAAAGTAAATAATGAAATTATAACCGGCATCGATGGCCGGGCTTCCGGGCAATAATGCATGGGTTTGGGTAGGACCCCCGTTGTGAGATAAAGGTCCCAGAATAGGATCCACACCTGTGATATTACCGCTGATATTTCCGTTTATATTACACTTTTCAGTATTTTCTATAAGATTGTATCCCCTGGAGTTAAAGGTTCCCCAATAATCTGGCGCTTCACCTCCTGGGGCAACCTGGTTATCTGCAATGATGGTATTTTGTATAGTTGCTGTGCCGCTGTAGTTATAAAAACCTCCACCATTTCCACCGTTTCCGTCATTGTTGTTAAAAACATCATTCCCATTAAGTTTCTCAATGTCTCCAGTGTTATTATTGCTAATTGTGCAGCTTGTCAGATTTATTGTGCTGCTGTTATAGATTCCACCGCCGTTTCCGCCTTTACCACCATCGCAGTAGATGTTGTCATCGCCTTTTCCGGTGTTGTTATTGCTAACAGTACAATTTTTGAGTATGATTTCCGCATTACAGGTATTGCAGATCCCTCCACCATTGCCGCCGTTTCCACAGTATAATGCAACGATAGTAAAAGAACTGTCGCCTGACGTATTATTGCTAATAGTGCAGTTTTTTAGAGTAGCGCTGGCCTCACCGGTATTTAGTATACCGCCGCCGTTGCCACCATAGCCGCTGGAGAATCCTCCTCCACCTTTGCCTGCTTTATTGTTCTTAATGGTACAGTCAGTAAGAGTTGAGTCGCCGCAATTGTGGATTCCGCCGCCGCCGCCTCCACTTATACCTGATAATCCTCCACCGCCGTTGCCGATGGTATTATTTTTAATGGTACAGTTTGTGAGAGATAAAGTGCCGCTGTTTGATATTCCACCACCATTACCTCCAATGCTACCTATGTCTGTAGCCGGTACACCAGAGCCGGTGTGATTATCACTTATTGTGCAATTGGTAATTGTTAAGGAACCACAGTTGTAGATTCCACCACCGTATCCACCGGGACGAGCAATGAGGTTATAGATACCACCAGAACCACTTCTATTATTAGTGATAACACAGTCGGTGAGAGTTAACGAGCCGTTGTTGTAAATACCGCCGCCATTCTCACCGGAATCGACAATAAGAGTTTGAGATTTGCCATTTTGGAAAGTTATACCGAATATAGATATCACTCCATTGTGAATATGAATCACACGGTCGACCTGGTTACCGTCAATAAAGGTGGTTTCTGCTACGTCTCCAATTATAGTAATGGTATGGATGGTGTTTATATCCAGGTCACCGCTGATGTTGTCATCCTCTCCGGCCTCTCCACTTAAAATATATGTACCCGCAGGTAGATTGATGGTATCATCTTCGCCGTTGGTGTTTGCTATTGTGATAGCTGCACGAAGTGAACCAGGTACATTGTCCTGGGTAGTGGTTACCTTAATGGTGGCAGTATAAACTGTTGTTTCGATGGATAATATTAATGCTGTAACCAAAAATGTAAAAAAAATAAATTTTTTATTCATTGGTCTCTCCTTTCTTTTGTGAATTTGTGGCAAATTTTTATGATAATGTACTTTTCATTTGTTTGCCCGGCTTCTGATTTTTCTGTAAAGACAAACTCATAATCGCCGATAAATCCAGGTCCTGTCTGCCAGTAAAAGATACCTCTTTTCCTGTCCAGTGTAGATCCGATGGGAAGCCATGAAATGTTCAAGGTTCGAGGTTCAATGTTCAATGTTGAATCGTAAAAATGGATTTCCAGGCGTTCCAATTCTTTGATTTCAATCGTTATGATACCCTCACCATTTGGATAAATCACCACAGGGTCGTCATTTGGATGATAGCCTTTTTTAATCCAAACAGGGAGAGATTCATTAACATTAACAGGAATTCGGTCGGGATTAACGGTGAACATTGAACGTTGAACATTGAACACTGCTGCCTTTTTACTGGCGGTGGTGGAATCTGTGTTCTGGATAGTAAAATATCGACTCCCAATACCATCGGCATTTCCTGCATCATCCTTTGCAGACCAGGCAATGGTATGCACACCGTTTTCATAGGGTGTAGTGTCCAGGTAATAATAACCCACCGCACCATTGCTGTTATTGTAATTGGGAAATAACGTAGCGATGTCTTTCCTGTACTGGTTATATATGGGATGTCCCAGGGAGACGCCGTCCACCCAGACATCGATGGTGGAGCCGTCTAAGGGGATGGTATTAGGCTGAGGGGTCAATGCCCACCCAAAGTTGACATAGGATTTTCCAAATGCGATACCGCCCTGTGCAGGTGTATCAATGGCACCGAAAGGCTTAACGGCATTGGCATTGTCAACGGTGACGGTTTTCTTTCCCAGGGTCACTTCATGTCCTTCTTTGTCCATGGCTTTGGCATATAAGGTAAAGGTCCCGTTCCCCTGGTTGGGCAGGAAGTTGGTCAGCATCATGTATCCCCATCCGGCCTTGTAGTTTTTGGGATAATTGGGGAATGCTTGGTCCACATCCGGCCGTGCATCGTCTACCAGTATGGCACTTCCGATATAAACCAGGCCGCTGCCTTCACCCGGTAGGGGTGCCCGGTAGATTCCTACACTGGAAATTTCGATGTCATCCAATGCCCATCCGGTCACCGGAATGCTGCTCCTTACGGTGGAATTATTCATAGGTGTATCGAAACTTCCGAAGGGCCCGGAAGTGGTACCGGTATTGTAAATCGCCAGGTATATGGTTATTGTTTGTGGGGAGTTATCTGCATTGGGGGATTCCACCGAGAGGGTCCCGGTGTAAGTACCGACTGCCAGTTGTGAGGATTGGATGTATACGGTGACGATTCCCTGCCCCGTCCCTGAGGTTGGGGAGCAGTGAAGCCAGTCGGCATTTTTGCTGACGGTCCAGTTCAACGTCGCACCGCCGCCGATTAAAAAATTCTGGGAGCTGGTTTTAATTCCTGACCTATCCGCACCGAAATTCAACCGGGTCCGGCTTAAGGTCATATGCCATACATTTTCAACAGTCACTGTGATCTCAGTTTCCTTTACCTGCATGGCTGTATTGGCTGCTTTTACTTTTATCGTATGGTTGCCATTGACATAAAGAGTGGTATCCCAGGAATATTGGTATGGTTCAGTGTTATCCGTTTCCACCAGGACCCCATCGATATAAAATTCCACTTCTGTAATGGATTGGACAGATGAACGTGTCTGGGAAGATGAGGCAGATGCCGTGATTGTTACGGTTCCTGAGACCACAGCTCCATCCAATGGATATATGATGGTAACCGATACGGAAAAGGGATATGCCGTATAGTTTTGGTTGATTTGTTTAGAAATCACATTTGTGTATTCTCTACTTGCCGGGGTAAAGCTGTAATCTTCTTTTGACGGAGTGACCGTTCCGGTCCATCCGCTCTCTACCGGGTGGTAGTAATTCCCGTTTTCATCCGTGGTGGTGGTTCCGCCGTTGTGGGAGAAAGTAAGCGTCACCCCGGGCAGCCCGGTTCCGTTGAAGGTAATGCGGCCGGAAATACGAATGGGGTCTAATTCGAATGCACCGATATCAGCACCGTCACTCACATTATCGATACCGGGGACATCGACCGGCCTGGGACAGCCTCGTTGGTCAGTGGTAATGCCGGTGCTGTCCCCCGCGTCAATGGCCGGGCTGCCCGGCAATAATGCATGGGTATGGGTGGGACCTCCATTGTCAGCAAGGGAGCCCAGCATCGGATCGACTTCGGTAATGTTCCCGAATAGAGTTCCGTCAATGGTACAGTAACTTGTGTCTTCGATAAGGTTATAGCCCATGGAGTAGATGGTTCCGCAGCAATCTGCTCCATAACGACAACGGCATTGGTTATTCGCAACGATGGTATTCTTTAAGGCAGCATCTCCGGAGATTCCACCTCCGGATCCCCCAATTGAAGTTGCATTATTATTGCTGATGGTACAGTTGATGAGGGTTAATGAACCGGAGTGACTATAATTATAAATACCTCCGCCATCTCCATATTCATCACCGTGACCGGTTTCGTTATTGGAGACAGTGCAGTTAGTAAGAACCATCTCTCCCATGTTGTAGATGCCACCGCCGTTTCCTGCATAATGATCGGGTAAAGCATAGCCGTATTCAGTGGAATTGTGTGTGACCGAGCAGTTTGTCAGGGTTGCTGTTCCACTGTTGTAAAGACCGCCGCCATTTCCTGCCGTGAAGGATTTATTTATACCATTTCCGGTTATCTCGCAGTAGGTGAGAGTTAGCGTACCGTTGTTGTAAATACCTCCGCCATCTGTGCCGGGAGATTTTCCATTTTGGATAGTAACACCAGATATAGATACGGTGCCGTTAATGATATGAAATACACGGTCAACCTTGTTGCCGTCGATGATAGTGGTCCCGGCACCTGCCCCGATGATGGTGGTGGTATTCGGATTATCAATATCAAGATCGCCAGTTGTATTGCTGTCGTCCCCGTAATTACCACTTAAAATATATGTACCCGCAGGTAGATTGATGGTATCATTTTCACCATTGATGTTGGCTGTTGTAATGGCTGCACGAAGTGAACCAGGTACATTGTCCTGGGTAGTGGTTACCTTAATGGTGGCAGCCCGGGAAGCGGTTCCCATACCCAATGCGAATACTACAATTAAAATATATCGGAATACTCTTATCTTTCTCATTTTTATCTCCTTTGTAATAATATTGTAATGTCAAATTTATACTATCTAGAACCTTTAAAAGGCTCTCTATTTAAACATCTTAACACTTAGAGCTTACCTCCCCCTTTTTTTGTGGTATAATTTAACATCACAAAGAGGTAAAAGT
>Ga0180438_10003345_pt1 | contig 24350 bp, 14 predicted proteins | sample SS_ome_12_FD_132455 | JGI IMG/M metagenome (GOLD analysis project Ga0180438, IMG submission 132455) | Hypersaline lake sediment archaeal communities from the Salton Sea, California, USA - SS_3_D_2 metaG | ecosystem: Environmental > Aquatic > Non-marine Saline and Alkaline > Hypersaline >... | reverse complement strand
GTCCCCATTGCGCGCGCAACGCATCGAGTTGCACGCCCAAATGCTCGACGGCGTCCGGTATGGACATGTCCATAACAACGCCAAGAAGCCATTCGGGGTGCTCTCGGGCGGGTCGGGACCCCGGTTCCGCATGGTTAATATGCATGTAGATGAGTTGTCCCATGTTCTGCAGGCGTAAGTACTCGCCCGTGGCGCGCCAGTCGGGGCCGTTCCAGTCGCCTTCGCGATCCCGCCAACCCCAGTCGCGATGATAGACATCCGCGCCGCAATAGCGCATCAGATCCGCCACCCGGAACACCTTGCGCGTCGCACTCGGGATATCCTGATAACCGGTGAACTGCTGCTGCATCCAACCCGTGCCTTTCCACCAGTACCCGAGCATTCGGATTGCGGGGAACCAACCCTCGCGGGTGTAATCCCACATGTAGCGGTACTGCCAGTCAAGACAGGCATTGCCTGCCTCATCGAGATCGCCCCGAAACAGACCGACAAAGGCCTTTGGGGTGCGGAATGATTCACCGGGCGCAAGGGTTTGGCAGTGACCGGCAACACGCAGGCTGACCGTAAGTGTGTCTCCCGGCGCCGTATCGAGGGCCGAGGTCCAGTGTCCGAAGTAGTCCCAACCGATGAACAGACCCGACTGCTCTTGGCGATTCTCGATGGCATACCACGGCGCGTAGCTCCACGAGCCCGGCCTGAAACTATATGTATCCGGTTTTGGCCCTGCGTAACCTGTGTTGCAGACAAAGCCGGTAACACGAACACGACCGGGCCTCGGGGTCGTCCAGACACGGCATGCATCCTGGCCCGGCTGGGGGTGCTGGTCACCGGCGCCGATGAATGGTGTGCCCGTGGGGCCGACTACCTCTGGGCGCCATTGCCTAATCCCGCGATGGTACACGAGGTCGACCAGTTCTCCGTTCTCGATGCAGCAGTAACGCCAGCCGGCCGCGCCTTGCTCTCCGCCGAATTCCTCGGAGGCTGCGTGACTCTCGCCGTCCTCATAGCTAATCGTTGGATCAAAGGCGGTCGTGTCACACGTCAAGTTCCTGTTCATGTTAACGATGAATAGGAGGCGATCCTCTTCCTGGATATCGACTTCAACATCGAAGGCCGGCCGAGACGCAGCATTCGGCACGTGTTGCCATCCCGATTCAGGCCAGACCTGCCGGTCATTATGCATGATCCGCGCCATCACGCCGTCACAGAAGCTTGCGTCCTCCGCGGTATCATCGAACGGGAAGGGGTCGTACGAGTCGAACGAGCGACGTTCCAATGTCAGCTTCTCGGTTCGCAGTTGCCATGAACCCTTGACGGACAGCCCACCCGTGATCCAGTGCAGATCCAACGAAGCAGGCTCCCCCGGACGCGCGAGCAAGTCGAGAAAGCTTGGTTCCACTACTTCGATGGGCTCGTCGCCGACGTTCTCAAAAGTGAGCCACTCACGGATGATGCTCGTCTTGGGGTATACGACGTAGTGCTTTGTTACCTGCAATGAGTCACGGCGAAGCGTAATATCGAGCTGGAGTTCCCCGTGACTCAACTTCATCTGGTCCGATTTGACCAACGACCAACCGCCAGTTCTCCCGCTGATGCGCACCTTGTCCCGGCCAGCGGCCAAAGAGAACTCTTCGCCGACCGTCCCAGGTGGAACCATTTCGAGCCCGGCATTCTTATTCAGAAAGCTTCTGAGCAGGAACCTACCGTTTTCAAGGGTCATCGTCCGCTCGACCAGCGCTGTGCCGATGGTCCACTGCGACCCCTCGCACCGTACGTAAGCATCATCCGACTGCATAGTTGTGGCTTCCTCGAACGATGAAAACAAGGCACACAAAAAGCCCACCGCTCTCAGTACTGCCATCATTCCGTGCTCCTATCATGGTCTAGCGTCCTCCACGCCATCAGTCATATCGACGGTGAGACGCAGGGTCCTGAAACGCGGACGGCTGTGACGCTGGCATGAGTCCCCGGTTCCCCTTTATAACGGCCCGATCTCAAGTCTATTAATCCAGAGCGCACGTTCACTTGACCAGAACAGCCTCCGTGATTGATCTTCGCGGCACTGACCCAGTTGCACGCTTGGCTTGGTACTCAATCCGAAACTCCGCCTCTCTGTCGTTAGCGTTGAGAAGCAGGAAACGGTTCTCGGCGATTTGACTGCAAAACACACTATCTTTATCGAGGTCGCACACAGGCAGTTGTAGTCCGGCGAGCACGGTACGAAGCTGCGCGGCCAATCCATCCCAGCCAGACGTCCGTATGATCGCCCCTTTACCGACCTCCCGCCCGGCAGGAGTGTCGCCAAAAAGCAGTCGCTCAGGCTCATCCGTCGCTTCGACGCTCTCGAACCGGGGCACGTCCATCACAATGATTCGTCCGCCCTTCTTCATCCATTTCGCCACACGGCGTGCGTCTTTCGTCTCGATTACTTCACCATGGACTATCACAAGGATCTTGTAACGGGACAACGCGTCCGTTCGGAGCATGGTCTCGTCGACATAGTCGTAGTCCACGTAATCTCTGATGGCTGCCGCTTTGGGCAGGTAACTTCCCCATTCGAGCGTAATTGATACGTTGGGATACCACAGCGCCACCGGAACCACGGGTTCGGGCACGTGGAAAAGGTACTTGATGTGCCGACGCTGTGCCGCCATTCCCGACGCACTGTGCGTTAGGTGCCCGCTGTAATCAAAAAGCTGATTGGCGCCCGAAGCCGTGGCGTTGTATATCCGCGCCACGATCCCAAACTCGTTTTGTGGGTTCGCCGGCTCGAAGCCGAAATGGACGCCATAGTGCCTCCCCGCTGAAGCCACCCAGCGCGTGATGCTGAAATTCAAGGGATAGTCCGAGGCCTCGTTCGTAATGCGGATCCCGGCATCGTGCTTCGCAGCGACGCGACACTGCGCGGCGAAGTCGGCCCCTTGCTCCGGCCGTGCATCGCCGCCGGTGCACAGATAGATTGGCGTGTTCGGAAAGTGATAACGCGCCCTTTCCATCCAAAAAGCCGCAAGATCCGTCATCGATGCGCGATACCATTCAACAAAGTCAAGCCAGCGACGCCGCATCTGCGGACTCTTGTTGTCCGTAAGTCCACGACGGAATTCAAGAAGTCCCTCTCCTCTACCCGGTACGTCCAACTCGGCCCAGGACGCGAACTCCGTGCCCCACGCGTCGTTGACCCTCTTGATGCGGCGATAGCGTTGGCGGGCAAAGTCTCGGAAATCGGCCAGAGCGTACGCGTCGCCGCACCAAAACCCGGGGTGGTTGTGGTAAGGGCCGGGAACCCTTTTGGTCCATTCGCCAAAGACCGAGTATATGGCTTCGCCGAAATCGCCCTGAATACCCAACAACACTGATTCGATCACGTCCGAATCCCGGTAGCGTTCCGCAAACTCGGCCAGGAATCGGTCGATCCATTTCGGCAGGTGCGGGTTCCAGAGCGACTCTATTTTGCTGTCTGTCCCGTGTTCAAGGCAACGGCACGGAAAGTGTTCGTCGCTTGCCCGGAACCAGTCAGGCGTCGAGTACGCGGGGCCAAGGATGAGAAAAGGCACCCACTTAAGGCCAACGTCCTTCAGCACGCGGACCTGTTCGTCCCAACGGAACCAATCCCACCGGCCTTCGCCACGTCGTTCGCAGGTCTCCCAAGTCACGTAGCTCTGGACGCTGGTCGCGCCAAGGTACTTGAATAGCAGCGCCGACACCTCGTCCGCGTCGACCCCGAAGGTGTAGGACATGCCTGGGGGCTGTGGATTTGGAGCCCGTTCTCGCATTGCCTGCTCGAGACGCTCTCGGTTCGATAGCACCGCTACATCAGGTTCTTCTGCATACAGCTCCAGGCGCGCCACGGCTAGGTCCCCTGGATAATACAGCCGGAAGTCCGCCCCCGCTTCCTGCAGGCCACGCAAGTGTGCATCCGTCACGTGCAGCAGCCCGCGCGTCCACTTGCCGCCATTCGTCGTCACCAGCCCTGGGCCATGCTCGTAAGGCGATCCTGCCGAATTGTATTGAAGTCTGACGACGCCGATGCCATCGTCGAGGAAGTCCACGATCATGTAAAACTCTTGGCCAATCGCTTCCCTAACTTCAGGCGAAACCTTGAAGTAGATGTAATTGCTTGGCGCATCCAGGCCAATCGCTCTTCTTCCCTCGATGTTGCGGCATTCCCATACTCCGTAAGTGCCCGTGACGACGTCCAATCCTCTCTTGTCACCCGGTGCAAACGTGGCGATTGGGTCAGCAAATGCAACGCCAGCACACCCGAGCAACACGCTGCATGTGAATAGGCTGATAGACAAGAGTCGCGATTTGCCTCTGTGTCCATATGCCTTAAGTCGCCTGCAAGTTCTATGATCTGTCATCGTGTTCATACTCCGCAATCACGATATCTGCTCCGGTCCTTCTGAGACGCGCCAGACTACTCCGCGAAGCCTCATTATCCGTCACCAACGTGATCCCGGGGCCGAGCGTCGTGACGAGGGCAAGACTGTGCTTGTCGAGTTTGGAGCTATCTGCGAGGATCATCACTTTGGAAGCCTGTTCGGCAACGAGCGCATCCAGTTGCGCTGTGGGTATGTCTGCGGCGTAGACATGCCCTCGTGTTGTATCTATGGCGTCCGCGCCAAGAATCGCAAGATCGAGCCTAAACTCCCTGATCCGCGTAAGGGAAAGCTCCCCTGCAAGGTCCGGGCTTCGTTTGGCCAAGACACCGCCATATACGATTACCTCAAAAGCGTCGCGGGAGAACAACTCCATGGCCACTCGAAGGTTGTTGGTGAAGACTCTCAGCCCCATGTCGTCGGAAAGGGCGCGCGCAAAATGCAGTGCCGTTGTGCCTGTGTCAATGAAGATGGAACACGCAGCCCGAACGTGTTTCACTGCTGCGCGCGCGACTGCAGCCTTCTGCTTGCCGCGCAACGCGTCCTTTTCCGTGAAAGACAGTTCCGGCACCATCGGGGACTGTATCACGCAGCCGCCGTGAGTTCGTAGAACAACTCCTTCCTGTTCCAACGATGCCAAGTCCCGCCGGACCGTCATCGACGTTACGCCCAAGCGGTGAACAAGATCCCGCACGCGCAACGACCCCTGTTGCGCCAAAAGGTGGCGAATAGTCTCACGTCTTTCCTTCTGCGGGCCGTCCTTCATCCGAATACGTTGCCTCCAGTCAGGTAAACGGACTGACACAGGGACGAGTCCTGATGTCCTAGGTCCGTGGCTGCGCTCCGTCGATAGTCTGGCCACCTCTCTGCTCTGGCTTGGTTCCTCCTCAGTGATTTGACCCACAAGTCGTCTCGCATTGTCGTGAAGAAGCGCCCTCACTGCGTCTTCTCCGAGTCCGAGCCGACGGCACGCTTCTTTCAAGGCCCTCAACGCTTCATACATGTACAATGTGTATTGCGCTTCGATCTCAGGCGACTCACGCTCGGTATTGAAATGGAATGGATGGGAGGTGCGGTTCACGTAATGACGACCGTGCCATTGTCGACGTCCACGCAGGTAACAGACGGGATTGTCTGTTCCATAGAGGATGCGCGTATAACCGATCGTCCTCAGGGCAAACTCGTGGACATCAGGGTTTAACACCGCAGAGTTGTCGAAGTATATCTCGGGATCGTCCGTAAGAGGTCGCAGACCTTCCTTCGCATGCGGCAACGTGTAGCAGCGCCCCAAGTGCGCCACAACGAGCCGTACATGCGGGTAACGACGGCGGATTTCCCTGATTTCCCTGATGTTGTCTGGATGCCCGAGCCTCTCAGCCCGAGGTACATGCAGGGTGACCCAGGCCCGCCGCGAGTCGAGGACCTCGAGTTGGTGGTGCGGCAGGAAACTGAAGATGCTTGATTCCAGATGTTTGTCCCAGTCAGCCCGGTCATACTCGATGCAAGCGTAGTAGGGTTTGACGCCAATTACGCCGGGTTGGTCGAGGATGGCCTCGACTTGCTCGGCCACCCAGGCAGGGCGAACCACTGCAAGCGTGTACCAGCCCCGCTCCGCTGCCTCAGCGCGCAAACTCTCATTAGCCCCGATCAAGTCCCAGCCGAGATTTGGAAGCCCGAAGGCCAGACAGCACACCTCTCTTTGCGGAAAGACGGTGCGATATGCCCTTTCTGCCGTCTCCGCCTCTTGCCCGTCGCTCAGTTCCGCCGCCCAGTGAGACCGCCGCATTTCCTCGGAGACTGTATCGACGCGATAGCGGGGATTGACTACATGCACGTGGGCGTCAAATATCCGCCGAGGCGCCCATTCTTCAAGATGCTCGTGCCAAAAGCGGCGGTCCACATCCGTGTACGTGTGGACACCGTGGAGTGCGATCTCATCCATTTGTCGAGCTGAGTCTCCTGTTTCAACAGAAGCTAACCTTTTTGAAGTTAAGTTAGACAATGACCGTACATCGCTCCATTCCCGTGAACGCCGCGAAAGCCCGAAGCCCTTCCACGTGGTCGCCGAGGATTATGGCGCTGTGGTGCGTGCCGCCCAACACGGAATAGCGTTCCAAGAAACTGCTGACGGGCACTGGCGAACGGATCCAGGCGCGTATCCAGTCTCGAGCCTTTTCGTGTGTGCCGTCTTCAAGAACTTCGACCGGGGCAACGGTCAACTGGAACGTATCCTCGGATCCCGGTGCAAGATTGACAAGCGTGGCAGGCCCGGGCCTCGGTGCACAGGCCAGACAGGCCGGGTTCCGGAGACCCCCAAGCCGGAGGCCTTTCTCGAACAGCCTCGGTTTGTCGCAGGCAAGCGTCGGGTTAAACTCCCCCATATGAGAAAGGAACAACGAGTTCCCTTCCCAATCCGCACAGAACATTTCGGTGAACGAAGTCTCTGGACACGCGGCCAGGAGTGCGCTCACAAGCGACGCTGTCGGCACATCCCCTTCCCCGGCATATCCGATGCCGCACGCCATGCACTTGCAGCACTCCAGGAACGGCAAGACGTCCACGCTCTTGTCCCCGGACTCGAACGCGGCGAAGTTCAGCGTGACCGCCCCACAGCCTCGCTTGGCCACACACCGTCGCAGGCCCAGCCCGACGCGCACGGCGCGCCGATGCGTTTCCGCTTCTATATCGACGGCGAACCGCTCCCGGTCAAGCTGCACTTCTTGTGCTATCTCTTCCTCACCGACCTCTTGCACTTCCTGAGCCAAGTCGCGCGGCGCAATTCGTTCGACTTCGATCCCGAATCGGTCCTGCAAGAGAGACTCATCAACGAGGAAATCCCCCATCCCGGGGAACGAGGCGCCAACCTGCAGCACACGCATGTTTTTGAACTTGTTGGCTGCACGCGCAAATCGGGCCACGCTCGCCGCACGCCCCACCGCGCGAGGATCGGTGAGATGGCCCGCGACGATCCAGAAAGGCTTTCCGCGCCGCCGCAACACACTGGCCAAATCCTGCACCCCGTGTATGCCGTGGTTGAAGAGCATGCGTTCTGGATCCGCGTCGCGACCAAATCGCTTGTCAAGCGTCGTGTCGAGCATCAGCACCGGCTTCCCAGAACCGCACAACGCGTCCGCCGCCTCGAGCGATGGACTGTAGGTCAGATGGAGCGTGACTATGAGATCGACCTCGCGCTCGGTGAAAAGATGGATCGCATTTTCGCAATCTGGGCGCATTCGGCACACAGGCGAACAGGTAACCCTGATTCCTTGACCCGCAAACGCTTGTTGGGCTTGCTCAGTCAACGGCGCCATTTCGGAAAGCAGATCCGGGAGGATTCCGTCATAGAGCTTAAGGTAGAACGGCATCAAGCCGACGTGCGCCTTGAATTCCATTGCGCCAACTCCTTCACTCAAGTTTATAGGTCTGAGAACGAGCGACCTCGCCGTAGACGCGTTCGATCACGTCCGAATAAAGCTTGTACCCTTGCGCCAGCTCATTCCCATCAACAAGGCGGGGCAACCGACACACTTTCCGCGTCGAACAATGGGCCGGCTTTCCTCCGAAAGCGCACAGACAGCCCCGAGCCCCCGCCCAGTCATCCTCAACAACGCAATAGGCCGGCAGTGGGCGGAACAAACGCGCGATTAGTTGCTGGAACGGCTGCCCTCTGCTTGCACCGCCGCACAAGACGACGGCATCCATGACGCCCCGTTCCTGCAATCCCGAGAACACGCGGAACAGTTCATAGGCCATTCCGGCTATTACGGCCCGAAACATATCCGCTTTCGTGGTCGCGGGGGATATTCCCATGAAACCGCCACCCCCCGCTAGATGTGGCCGGAAAGGGTTGGGCCTATACAACCACGGCAACGCGACCAATCCCCGCGGAGGAAGAATGCGCCCCTTGAGAACCGCGGCATGTGTGGCCAGTGCCTTCTTGAGACTGGCGTGTACGAACGTTTCGAGTCCCCAATCCCAGGTCACGTTGCCCGAAAGAAGCGGTTGAATCACCAGTCGCCCTCGTCCCGAAGGGTCGGGAATCACAAGTTGGGAGGGCGACGATCCGCGCGCGGGCGCCGGCAGGCGAAAACTGCCTACCCACGCGGTGCCGAGCGAGCACGCAAGCGGCTGCTTGGACGTGTGCGCGACGGAAAGGAAGCCGGCCTCTTGATCCATGTACGGGCCCGCAACTGGAATACCCTCGGACAGTTTCAGGCTTCGCGCGGCTTCCTTGCGGAGCGGATGAGTCGTGTGGCCTTGCCGAACCGGCGCAAAAAAGGCCGCGGTTTCGCCCACTACCCTGGGGCCATTGTCACTCAACCTTGCTCTCCGGGCGTCGTAACAGCCCGATTGGAGCGCATGGCACGGGTCTTGGCGCCACTGCCCCGTCAGGTTGAAGTACAAGTACTCTCCCGCGCCAATGTAGATGTTATCATGATGAAACAGTTCCGGACGGCGCTCCCTGAGCCAGTGAATGCGGGCAAGTCCCATGCCCGGCTCATCGCGCAACGTGAAAGACGCCCAGTACTTGGGACCTTTCTCGGCCATGATAGCCTCGATATAGGGATACGCCCTGGCATCATTCCAAAGAATCATCGAACTTAGTGCGGACCCGGTCCGGCGGTCAGCGATTATCGTGCTGCCTCCTTGGCACGCCAGTCCAATACCTCTCACGGCACTCCACTGCTTCTTCGAACCGGCACACTGCGAACGAACCTGGCTGCAGGCGGAGCAGACGCCCTTCCAGATCCCCACTGGCTCCTGCTCGCGTTTCCCTTCATGGTCGACCTGCGTTCGCAGTCGCTGTTCGTAACGGGCGACAAGCGCTCCCGTCTTCGCATCAAACGCTGCAACCTTTAGCGTGGTCGTTCCCAGATCGATGCCTAAATACATATTGCTTCCTATAGAACCGTGATAAGTTCCCGTTTACGATGGGACTCCAACGCGGCAGTCGATAGAGCGTGCTGCAAACGGGTCTCCTCAGGCGTTGCGCAGCCTGCAAACGGGCTAAGCCGGTTGCCGTGCGCGAACTCATGCAAATACGCGGCCCACATCTGCAGAATCGCGTCGGAAAAACCGAATTCGAATATCGCGCCCGTAATGGTCTTGAATGCCGTCTCGTGGCCCATGTCAATACGTTGCCATGTCTGCTCTCGGCCTTCATACTCGAGGCGCTCGAGCATGTTGGCGTTCTTCGTGGAAAATCGGGCGCTTGCCCGCGTGCCTAGGATTTCGAGATACCAGGTATTCTTCTCGCCCGGCGCAATCCGTTCTGTCTTCATTGTCAATGGGAATACAGAACCCGTAACGGGGTCGCGCATCTCGCACAACAGCGTGGCATTGTCCCAGGTTGTGCACGGCGCCCGTCCCCCTATTCCGTCAGGGCGCTCCGCCACAACATTCGAAAGAATGGCTCTGACGTTTAGAGGGCGCCAACCGGCCCGAAAAGGAACATGGTACACGTGCATGCCAAGGTCGCCCAAGCAACCATACTCCCCGTTGAACTCGATATTCCGTTTCCAGTTCAGCGGCTTTTGAGGATCCAAGTCGCTCGAATGCAGAAACCCGCAATTCACCTCGAGCACTGTCCCAAACGCCTTTTCCTCAATCATGGCGCCAATGCGCTGGACGGCGGGAAAGAAAAGGAACTCCGAAGAGCAACGCACGAAGCACTCAGGATGTCGGCCGATGCTTTCCAGAATGGTGTCGTTGGCCGCCTTGTCTATACCAAACGGTTTTTCTCCCATCAGGTGCTTCCCGGCTCCGATTACGTCGCAGTAGATTGGTTGATGCAGATGATGCGGGACTGCCACATAGACGGCATCGACTGCGTCGTTCGCCAGCAATTCCGCGTAATCGGTCGTCACCTGGCGTATCGAGGAGAAGTTGTTCGTAAACCACGGGAAAGCGTGTCCCCGTCTGCTGCAAATGGCAACAATCTCGGGCTTCGTGTCTATGTCCGTGAGGCAGCACCAGCGGGCGACTGCGGCGGCAAACTCTCGCCCCATCAGACCACAACCAATGATTCCGAACCTGAGCGTTTTCAACGTTACCTCCACTTTCTGTTTTGGATGTCTCCGCAAGGAGTCATTATATCGCACGCAAAACCGCGCCGCTTGCGGAAGTAATGCGCGCTACGCCCATTCTTCAGGGGCCACACTCTCAGCTTGGGACCCTCCCTTCGCTTTCCCCGCTGTTCCGCTTCAGCTTTACCAGCGCCTCTGCCATCTTCTCGAGGATGAAATCAACGACGTCGCAGTCCGCAATAAGGGGAATCTTTGTGAGCACACAGGGCGGGCATTCCGCCTTGTATGACTGCGCGCTTACATCCAGGCCGAGCACCTGAAGTATTGCGGCAAGCTGCTTCGCCATGTCCACATTCCGCAGCCTAAGTGCGCACAAATGTCTTCTGCCCTCGACCCCTGCAACAACGTCTTCTTGTTCTTGCGCAAGGTTCCGCAACCCGTCCTCGTAGTAATCCCCCACAGAGCGAGTGACTTCCCGGTTCGCCTTGGCCCACCGCATTGTTATGAGATAGGAAAGCGAAGCCAGTTCTTCTTGGCCGTTGGTGACAAGAGCTCCGAACTGTGGCATACAGTCCATAGCCGCGCTAAAAAGCACCCGGGAAGCCGCATATTCCCCCCCCGAGAAACCCTTTCCGACAGCCACAAAGCTTGGTTTCAATCCGAGTTCGCGAAACATGAATAGATCGGGCGCCCACAAGCACGACTGGATCTCATCGATAACCGTCGGAACATCGTACTCGCGACACAGATCATAGACGCACTGAAGATATTCTTTCGAGAGTAGCCGCGCACCGTAATTCATCATCACGATTTCGTGAAAGAACCCCGCGATTTTGGCGCCTCCGCGCTCGTACCTCTCAAACACCTGCTCGACATCGCTGAAAACGTTCGGCCGCAAGGCACACACACTGAAGAGCCCCTGGTTCTGTGCCGCCTGATAGAAGTCTGGCCACATGCCTCGCATCGACTGCGCCAGGATTGTCGTCCCATGGTAATTCGCCTGAAGGCCGCCTGTGTCGTCGCCTATGACGAGAAATACGGGGCGCCTACCAAGGTACTTCGGGGCGCCTGACTCGTTTTCCATTCGATAAAACCGCGCAAGAATCATCTTCAAAGCGGCTTCCACCGCCAAGCTTCCAGTCTCAAGGTTGAGTACTCGATTAACGACGTACGGGTCTTGGATTCTGAGAATGCGTGAAAGCTCTTCCTGCTCGTGCCCGAGTCCGTTGGCCTCTCGGATAAGCTCCTCCTCGAGCAGACGCGTGATGTGGCCCCGCGTGTTGTTGTGCGTTGCGTTTGGGATCCCGAGCCTTCTGGCGTGCTCGAGCAGGCGGTAGCCGCTGAATCCATGGCCCAGAGGTGTATGGTAGTGTTCACTCTTGGTGATCAGCCGCAGAACACCGTCTTCGCCGACGCGCAATAGGCCAAACGTACTGACCGGCGCTCGGCCCGCATTTGTGGCCGACTCAAAGGCCCGGGATGTCGCGCCCGACGACGATGACAACTCCCCGCTCAAAATCGACTGTCCCACCTCCGAGAGGAGACGCAACTGTCGTGCATGCGTAGCTTCGGGATAGAAATCCACCGATTTGTCCGCCAGCGCGCGTAAGGCCTCAACGTCCTCGCCCGCGAGCAATGCCCTTGCTTCACATGCGGCACGCGCGTAGGCCGATCCAGTTATGTCACTCAGCGACAGAGCGACGCGTTTGAAGCGTTGGTAGACGGCCATCGTTCCTTGCTTCCGCAGTCCGGGCGTTTCTCCCGCTACCCGCCAGTGTATTTGAATTGCACACGATACATGTTCAATTCAAACACATTCTATGGGCGAACGTTCCCCCATGTCAAACGAAAGGTGCCCCTACCGAAAACTCGTACTCCTTACGATGCAACGGGTTACGAGCTCGCCCTCTGTTGGAAGATTTGCTGTGTAGAACGCTGATCTGGTAGCCTCGTGTCTTCTTTTGACTTCCCTTTCATTGTCTTCTTCATGGGCTGGAGCAATCATGCGGGAATACATCCTTCTCTTCCTCAGATCTGTGGCGTCGTTCTTCAAATCCAAATCAACGTTGCACGCGGAAAACCTCGCCTTACGTCACCAACTGTGTGTGCTTGGCCGAAGCGTGAAGCGGCCCAGGATTCAACCTGTGGACCGGGTTCTGTGGAGCGTGCTGGCTCGAATCTGGAGTGACTGGAAGAGCGCACTTGTCTTCGTGAAGCCGGATACTGTCATCCGTTGGCAGCGCAAGCGGTTCAAGGAGCATTGGACAAAGCTCTCGAAACGTGGTAAGCCGGGGCGCCCACGCACACCCGAAGAGGTCCAGGAACTCATCCGTACAATGTCTCGCATGAATCCGACGTGGGGTTCGCCACACATTGTCGGCGAACTCGCAAAGTTGGGTATTCATGTCTGGCCATCCACCGTGAGAGAGTACATGGTCAAAGCGGACAAGCCGCCTTCCCAGACCTGGCGGACTTTCCTTAAGAATCACGCCCGTGAAATCGTGTCCATTGACTTTCTGGTTGTTCCGACTGTTCGCTTCAAGATGCTTTACGTGCTTGTGTTCTTGTCGATCGAGAGACGGCGCGTCATCCATTTCAATGTAACCGCGCACCCTACTGCGGAATGGACGGCCCAACAAGTAGTCGAGGCGTTTCCGTGGGATTCAGCCCCAAAGTACTTGCTTCGGGATCGTGATGGCATCTACGGCGATTGCTTTCGGCACCGGGTGAAGAATATGGGCATCAAAGAGGTGCTCACGGCATACCACTGCCCCTGGCAAAATCCATATTCGGAACGGATCAATGGCAGTATCAGGCGCGAGTGCTTGGACCATGTCATCGTCTTCGGAGAAGACCATCTCAAACGTATTCTCAAAGCCTATTTCCAATACTACAACGAATATCGAACGCACCTCTCGTTAGAAATGGACAGCCCTGTTGGTCGCCCCGTCCAAGAACCTGAACAAGGCAAGATCGTCTCAATTCCACAAGTCGGCGGTCTACATCACCGCTACGAACGTCAAGCTGCCTAATCCTCCAAAGACTGCACTGTCGTTCGGTCACCTGGACATGCCCGGCCTGTGTCACCACTGGCCGTTCACTCGGGGTTCCCACAAGAAACCAGGTTCGAACTCGATCGCTCTCGACTCAATAGGGTAGCATTTCTCAGAATATGCGGACGTATGGAGTTTTCGGTAGGGACACCCCCTCCAAGATCGCCTTTTCGCTAAGAATCTCCAGAGAGTCAACGGCTGGCCTGGCGCGCAAGGCTTCAAGGCGTTCTCTACTCATCGCGATAAGCTGGCGGTAATAACGGAGCCGCTCGACGTCGATCTGTGAAAGCCTCTCTTGGCGCCAACTCCATGGCAGGCAGAATCCTTGCGGGTCAGTATTCATGGTGCCTCGCTTCAAGCGGCTGATATGCGTTTCTTTGTCGTGAACTTGCGGCCGCACGCCCTGCATTTCCTCAGCCTGGCCTTCCCCTTGACAAGCATTCGGTAGCCTTTCCCGATTGTCGCCGTCGAGCGACAGTACGGGCAGTTGTAGGGTCTTCCCATCGAACATCACCTCAGTTATTACAAGAAAGCAACTGCTATAAATACCTTTGGGTTCTTAGGCCTGGTGCCGCATCGGCACGGCCCGGCCAAGCGTTCAGTGGCCCTACTCAGATATGTGAGACAGAGGGCATATCCGGGGCCTACGACCGAAAGCTTTATATGCTCCAATTGCTTCACTACGTTGCAGAATGGATTTGAAAAAACTCCGCTCACCCCTCTTATTCATCGTGTTTATCGAAGTGCTCCGCATGGTCGGCGGCTGTAGTCTCGAGCCCTCAAGCCCGAGCCTCGGCAGCGAAGCGGTTCCGAGCAGGCCCAATCTCAGTGCGTATAGTGATTGGCTCCGGAACAACCCATGTGGGTCGATCACCATCAAGAGGCCGTTATTCAATGTGACAGGATACTTCCCGGAACCTATACGCTCAAACGCTACGGCCTATCTGTTTACTGCGCCAAATACGTCTTTGAATGCCGCACTCTTCGTTATCGATCATTGCGCCCCGCTTATGAAGGTCTCCGTCAAATCTGATGGCTGGTTCAAGCTGCCCTCCTTGCCGCAGGGTTATTACGTTGTGGCTGCCCCGAGACATCTTTTCCCCAAAGACTCTGCATTACCGATCATGAACGAGTACCGCCTATCCAGCTACTCAATTACGGCGGCTTTGGCGCACCAATCCCAGCGTCATACGCTGGCCGTCTTGTCTGTCCTGCCTGCGGACGACGGAGGAACGAACACCGAGAACTGGGAATCCTCAGGCGCACGTTCATCCTCGGGGCTCTCGAAGGGCTATTAAGAAATGTTCGGAGGCCATCATGAATTGCGAAACCAGTTCAGCGTACCCAGCATCGCCAAATCCTCTCGTTAGGGGAATGCTGCGCGTGGAGGAGTATGTGTATACGCTCAAGTCCAAGGTTAGAATGTTCTATCTGCGAGTGATGCTCAGCCAGTACCAGTGCCCGGCCTGTGGCAGTGAATTGCGGATGGACGGCGTCAGCCGGAGCGTGTGTGTGAACGGGCACGTCGTCGATCCTACGACCACGTTCCAGCGCAGCGGATGCTGCGGGACCCATCTCATCAAGCGCGCATATCACTACGCCTGTTCCACGTGCGGCAAGATAACGCCGTCGCGCTTCCTGTTCGACGAGCGAGTGTTTGATGCCGAGTACTTCCGTGAGATGATGCGGCAATCACGCGAGAAGAAGAAACGAAGACTGGCCGAATTGAGACAATCACTGGCCCAGTCGAGATCAGCTCCGATCGCTTTGTCCGAACTCCCAGAAATGCGCGACATCCCAGGACTCTCGGACGCGCTGGACGCATTCGCCGGTAGTACAAATTTGGCCGACCGGCGTGAATTTGGGACATGGGATGAATTCGACATGGAAACATACCGGCAGGCAATCTTGGAAATCCTTGAGAATGCCAGCGTGCGATTCAGCGCAGTGCCGCGCCTGGCCGATAACATGCGGAGAGATCGGGCTAGGCGTTTTATCACGCTGGTCTTCATGGAGCATGAACGACAAGTTGACCTAACTCAATATGGCAACGACCTGCTGGTGGAGAAACATGAAGCTGACGTTGAAGGATAAGGAGTTCCTCGAGCGCCTGAGAATGCTCTTGGACGAGAAGGAACTGGACATCGCGTTAAAGGACGAGGGCGTCAAGTATATGGTCCTGAAACGCAACTACGGGGATAAGATCGAGTCGCAATTTGGGATGACAAGGCAGGGCATGCGATGGAGGTTCAACCGACTGTTCAATGAGATCTATACCGAGGCCTACGCCACCATCCTTTGGGTGGAGTCCAACTTCGGGACGGATCTTCGGGACCATGCGATGGCCATCGCGAGGCAACGTGCCAGCCTGTACCGAAAGGCCCGAAAAATGGGTGAAATGAACAGGCCTCGACGATAAACGGCTTCAATGGCCCGTTGATCGCGGCTGCTTGAATTGTGAAGGGATTTGCCCTCCGAATGATGAGCGAGGGAGGACAATAATCGCATGCGCAAGAACCGCCGAGCCAGGCGCATTTGCCCATGAATGGGCCTTCCTGCGCACAAAAGGCACGGATTCGCACGGTTTCCGGGAGAGGGCCAGTTGCCGGATCAGTTGGGCACTATGGCGGTGCCGTTTTTTAACACGCGCAGTTTCACGGAATGCTCAAGGAATGGCCTATTTCGCTCGAAAAGGCGGGGGTGAGAAATACGCCAAGCACAAGAGTCGACCTGAACTGCAATGGGATCGCCCGAATCGAAGGGCTGGACGAGTTAGCCAAAGTACTCTTCCCCGGCAACAAAAACCATCAGCGGGCGTTCCTGGCCATATTCGTCGAACTCAAGTGGGCAGACGGCCAATTCCTTCCCGTTCTCGAACACATCGCCGACAAACACGAAATCAGCCACCGAACTCTCGAGACCGTCCGCGCCAAGATGCGCCGTCTCGGCCTCATCGACCACGTCAGCCGATTCAACAAACGCCACGGTTACCGAGAGGGATGGGTATTCTCCCGGAGATTCGAACGGAGCCTAGAACGTCTTGCGGATTTCCTCAGCGGCGCCAGGAAGTGTAAGGAGGGCTCTCAGGAGCGGAAAGATCGGGACGCGCTCAACTATCTCTGAACCGCTTGCCCTCGGCGCTTCCTTCTGAACACGGCGGCGCGCGAATCGACAGGGACGACCTGAGAGTGCGTACAAGATGCTGACGAGTGACAGGCGGCGGCTCTAGAAAGCGCGAGGCCCGCCAGGGATGATCTTTGAGATACCGCTCGACCTCATCGGCAGGTTTCTTCAGCAAAAGCCCGTCGCGTGAGAGCTTATCAGGCACTCGCCTCTATTTCGTCGTCAAGCGTGTTCCGACCAAGGGAGGGCAAGGCCCTAGCCCCAATAACGTTCTCAATAGGTCTTGGTAGCTGGCCTCTAGGTACGGGTCTCCCCTGAAATCGATAGAGTACTTACCCTTCAGCCAAGTCGGAGTGGCGGCATCTCTACTACCGGCGCGAATGAGAGGAATGAACTTACGGTGATCCTGGCTGGACAACACCTCCGCAGTCATGATGTCACCCTCGTAGCCCACGCCTCCCTGGCGACCATCCGACCTAGTGCTGTACTCGGGCGTACATATGATTATCACATAGTCGTTGTCTCGAATCGCGCGCTCCATGAACTTAGGTAACTGGTCACCCGGCGCAAGTTCCCACTGATCTAGCGCGATGTCTACGCCATCTTCACGAAGGCGCGCTGCAAATTCCCTGACCCAACGCTTGTGGGCTTCGCTTTCCCAAGCGTAGGAGATGAAAGCTCTAGGCCATCGGGTACTCCCGATGGGTTTCGCGTCGAACACCTTGTCAAGCCTTGAACGAAGCGCCTCGTTCAGATATGCAACCTTAAGGCTGGTGTCGAAAAGTACGTACCCGATAAGGTCGTCCTTAGATGGGCCATCTGACTTGCTCAGAAGGATTTCGTTCCACTTCGCACCGGGATCAGGCTCAAATATGTGATCTCTATGCCTGCGGCGTATGCTCTTATCGTCCTCCACATTAATCTGCCAACCGTGAAAACCGGCATATTTCACCAGAGCTTCTGCCCTTCGAAAAGTCGAAAGCGCTTCGGCCTTTGTGCCAGCTATGGTATAAAGAACGCCAGCTACAGGCCTTGCCGCCGCCTCCAACAGAAAATCATTTATCGCCAGCAGCTCATTAAGCTCATTCTGTCTTGAGTTGCCTGGAGCCAGGTCCGCCGAGTAGCACAATCCGAAGAGGTATTCTGTTAAGTAAGATTGAAGGTCACTTATTGATGTGTATGAAAACAAAGAGAGCTTTCTTGTTTGCCTCGCCGTGGAATGCAGCTGCAGAACTTCATCGTGATAAGAAGTCCGTCGGCGACTCTCATAGTAGCATGCAAGACAAGGCTTCCCCTGCAGGCACGCGCGTTCTATGTCCTGTCTTACTCCTGCAACCATTCCCGATCTTCTTGCCAAGTCAACTCGGCCAGGGGAAAATATCCCAATCAAAAAATCCGGCTGTATTTGGGGTAGTGAGGTGACCTCTTGTGATTGACTCTCGTGTTGCCAGGGAAGACGAAGAACAGCCGCATCTTTGTTTACTCTCCTGAGGAGTCGGTTGCAGCTCTCAGGCGCAGAGGAGCATGCCTCCTCCTCTCGGTCTGCGCCAGGCGGCAGCCAGAATGCAACTTGATGAATCTTCATTGATCAACGCTCTCCATAAAAGTTGGTTTCGCCCCACTATAATTACTTTAAGATGCTCATTAACCGCTAATAGATATCACTCTAAAGCGTAATCGACCCGCCTCTGCTGACCTAAAATCTATAATCTCATAAATGGGAAGGTTTGTCAAGAACTTCACATATTTTCTTGACGACTTGGCCTCTACGATGATATACTCAATCATAGTTGGTTTTAGTTATCAGTATTCGCGGATTTATGGCCTCCCATACACAGAGAGGAAATAAGCGATGGCCAAAGAACCGAAAAAGCAAAACCAAAAATCTTTGAGTAAGACGGCTCAAAGGCGGCGCTTTATTCTGGAAGAAGTTCGGCGTCGCGGCCAGGTATCCTTCAAAGACATCGAGAAAGAAGACATCCAACGCAAGAAGAAAAAGGAACCGGGGTTTCCGACCGGCTGGCAATCGCTAAAAACCGACGATCAGGTGTTCGAGAATCTCGGCCTTCCGGTGAGAATGCAGAGAAGGCAGGGCCGATTCATTCTGATAGGACGCGATGTCGCCTCAATCTACGAGGCCAGAAAAGACGAACAGAAGGCACAGAAGTCAGCGATTGGCCAGCTTTCCGGAGCTCTTGTGTGGGGCACCGCTGCATCTTCAATAGAGACTTTAAGAAGAGCTTTCGTTACCAGGGAAGCTATAAAGCACCGGCTTGAGGAATACGCCCATTCGGACGGCAACCAATATGGTTTGTCAAGAACATCCCGTAATGCGGCCGGGAGACTGTGCGAACGGCTGGAGCAGTATTGGAAGAAGCGTCATCGCTATTGTGCAATCGATGCTGGCTCGACTACGACCCAGACAGCTGAATACTTATCGACTAAACGGACGCCGGACAAGGATGCGAAGCTGGCGTCTCTTACTGTCGTCACAAATGCGCCCCCTGTTGAGGTGGCCCTTTGGGATCCAAGCAACACAAACATAGACGTCCTTTCACTCGGCGGATTTCTTTACAAAGACACGAGAGCTCGCGCTGGCACTCTTTGCGAATTGGGCTTCGACACCTGGAACATCCGTGTAGATGTTGCCATTGTGGGAACAACCAGCCTGATCGTCGGCGATGATGAAAGGGGAAGACTCGAAGGATTTGCCTGCGATAGTGCCGATGAAGCGAGAATCAAGAGCTTGCTGTTGGACAGGGCCGACATCAGGTGTATCGTTATGGACTCGACGAAATTCAAGAGATATCGATCCTCAGCCTTCATCTTCGCACCTTTATCGTCTGAATTCGTCGATCTGGTAATCACCGATGAGCAGATCTACAGCGACGACAAGAACCGCGAAGCCTGGCAAAAACTATGGAATGCTGGGATCGTCGTTCTGTACTCGGCCAGCTCAAGTGAATCAGAACAAACTGAGGATCAAGCCAAGTAAGAACTCCCCTCAATCCACTTGCTCACTCCTCTCAATAGCATCCCAAATCCCTGGGGCTGGAAAACCCCGCCAAACGCCAACACACCTCACACCTGCAACTTGGCGCGTCCGAGCGCATCTTCAACGTTAGAGCAGGCGCGCCGCCAAGCCACACCTGCAGCCGGGGTGTTCTATTCTCTCAAAAGGCCAAAGCGCTTCAGCAGACAACTTTTGTCGATGGTATAGTGAAGTGATATCCGCTTCTGTCTGCTCCCGTTCCTCAAAACCCACCGACGAGGTCACATCCGCCCACAGATCCGGGACGCGAGTTCTGACCCTATTGAATCACTTCCGTGTATGAACCACAATGTTGCCGCCCTGTAAAACTCCGGCCGCACGTTCGGTCGGATCGCCTTCGGGCTCGACATCAGGAGCCCAAATCTTGATCTCGAAGGTGTCGACGCCCACGCCGGGTTCGCCGTTGTCGATGGCTTTCACGAAGAACCAGTTATCATGTTCTCCATTGACACAGGCCCAACCTTTGAACTGAGCAATCCTGCCGCCGGTGATCACCAGTTGCTCGATCGAGGTGCTCTTCAGGTCGACGTATCCGTCCGAATAGCGGAACTCGACGTGCCCCGTCGGCAGGCCCCGCTTGTATTTGGCAACGAAACCGAAATTGGCGCGGGCATTGGCATGGGTGTTGAGCCCGTCGTCCTGGGGCACGATCCATCCACCCCCTGTCGCGAATCCGCCATCGGGATTGTAGACCGCAAGCACGGCCGTTGCCGTGACGCCCGAGCCTGTTTCCATTACTTCGATGATGTAGACGCCGGGTACGAGGGCTTTAACGGTTGAGGCAACGCCAACTTCAGAAAGCGCGCTCACTGTGACAGTCCCGACGCCTTCTGCCGTTAATGTGAACGTCACCAACTCGCCGTCGGCATCCACCACGTTCCCGGATTCGTCGCGAAGAACTGCCTTGAGAGTAACGTTGGCGGTCGGATCTCCTTGTGTCGAGACCAGTAAATCGCCTTCGTACGTGATGGCAGCAACCAGTGGAGGATGGTCGTTGGGGTCTAATGGATCGGTGCCGGCAGCGACTTCCCGGCCGTCCGAGGCCCCGTCCCCGTCACTGTCACGGGCATCGGGGCGTGTGCGGAGACTATACTCTTGCTGGTTTGTGAGTCCGTCGCAGTCGGGGTCGCCGTCAGGGTTTCTCTGGTCAGTTCGTAGGTCATCGTATCCGTCGATCCACTGTTCAAAAACGGTCTTCGTGGTGAAAGTCCATAGCGGTCCTTCCGTCGCCCCGCCCGTATTGTTCTTGGCGACAACCTTCCAGTAGTAAACCGTCCCGTTGTCCAGGCTGCCAAGTGCGAGAAGAAGATAGCTGGCATCGACGTCTTGGGCGTATAACGGCGGGGTCGGGCTGGTCCCGAGGTACACGTCGTAGAATGCCGCGTGGTTGCAGTCGGACCAGTTCAAGGCGGTCTGTTTCGGCACGCGGACTGCCCCGTTTCCGGGCGACGGGAGTGCTGGGACACCCGGCGGCAACTCGGCAATCGTATTCATCACGACGTTGGTGTCTATCGCCGGGCTCGTGTCAAAGACGATGCTGGCATGGTTGGCTATGACCGTGCCCGGGGCACAGTCAGGCTTGGGCCGGATCGAAAACGTCACATATCCTTGGCCGCGGCCCGAGCCGTCTTCTGGCGGCAAGAACCCGACCAGAGGATTCTCCGGAAACTCGCCGGTCGCCGGATCGAGACATGTGAATGTCCACGTGGCCGTGCCCATCCCGTGGTCTATCGAGCCTTCCATGTCCACGTAGAGTGTGTCTGTGGACGCAAACGTTACCGTCGCCGTGACCCGCTCAGCATGGTGATCGGTATGCCCCGGCACGGCTATCACATGTTCACCGAATGCGAACTCCTGAAGTTGGAACGTGGCCCAATCGAGACTCGGATCCAGATAATCGACGATGAATACCTCCAACGCCGGCGCCGTGGCCGCCGGCAGGTTCTCGAAGTGGATGGTGTAGGTGAAGTCGTCATCCACACCGACATAGTTCCCCGCACCCTCGCCCGGAGGCCCGACCTTCTCATTCGGGTCAATGGCAACGACGACATCGGTGGAGGCTTCGCCGAGTGTTTCACTTCTCTCAGCAGGAATCCCAACCAGGAAAGGATTTGGAACAGGATAAGCAGGAATGCGGAGCATTACAATTTCAAATACCACCGCCGTCACTGACCTTAGCAACTCCTTCCGGGTCCATGAACGTGGCGCATAACGTTGAGCGTCGCGAAGTAAACCTTGGCATATTCTCTTCACCTGAGCCTTCAGGTGTTGTTGCCCCATTGGAACAAGAAAAGCAAGTCCTTCAGGGTCAATAAGGCTGACTGGATCGTTCGAAGCATATTTGTACAAGTTAGAACTGCCATAGAACTCTACTGGTTCTTCGCTGATGAATCGCCCCGCCTCTTGGTCGTAGAATCTAGCTCGCATAAGCTGGAGGCCGCCAGCCTCGTCCATAACGCCGTACTTCCCGACGTATTGAAATGGATTCGGTACTGTTTCGGATTGACTGAGCGAAACGCCGAACGGATCGTATGTATAGCTGTTGACAACAGTGCCGATCGCGTCGGTCAATTCGCTCGTGGAACCGATAGCGTCGAAAGCGTAGTAAGCGGGAGCGGTTACCGAGTCTATCCGCGCAAGAAGGCCGAGACCGTGAACATAACGGGCTACGAGACCACCCGTACTGTCGTACTCTGCGGCGACATCGACCAGTCCGACAGGGTCATGGACGTAGCCGGTCTCGACCCCGTTGTGGATGGATGCGACGCGATTTCCGAGCGCGTCGTAGACGTACTGCCATGTGTCGCCTGTCGGTGCGGTCACCCCGATCAATCGGTTCTCGTAATCGTATTCATACGTGGTGGTGCCTTCGGCGTCGGTCTTGGATGTCATGTTGCCGTCGGCATCGTATGTGTAGGTGGCTGTGCCGACCTGGGTGTATTGATTCATGTTGTTGGTGGCGTAGGCCGTGGGTACGCCGTTCTCTGTGACGGCAATTCGATTGCCGGCAGCGTCGTACTCATACGTCGTCCAGCTTGCATCGGGGTAGGTGACGCCGACGAGCTGACCAATCGCGTCATAGTCATAGCTGGTAGTCCCGTCTAGTCTCGTCATCGAGGTGCGGTTGCCGTTTGCACCGTACGTGTAGTCGAATCGTGACTGGACAGTGCTGTCCGGTGCGCGGTTGACCATGCTCAGGAGTTGCCCGGCGATGTCGTACGTGTACGTGGTGTAGGTCCCGTTGCCCTTGTACTCGGCGCTGAGGCGTCCTGTGTCGTCATACTCGTACAGGACGAGTTCCGTCCCGTCGCCGTCCGTGAGTCCCTCCAATCGGCCTGCCGCGTCGTAGTAGTAGTCGAGTTGGTACCCGTCGTCGCCGACACGACGGGTCCGTTGGCCCGCGTCGTTGTACTCGAAGGTAAACCAATGTCCGGAGGGGTATTCGATGTACGTGAGGAATCCTCGGTCATCGTAAGCGAGCGAGGTCGCGCCCGACGCATCGGTTGCCTGGGTCATTCGTCCAGCGGCGTCGTACGCATACGTGACGTAGCTCCCATCCGGGTAATCCTCGCGCGTGACCTGCCCTCGGGCGTTATAGGTGTACTGGATGGTATCGCCGCGACGGTTACTAGCGGCGATCAGGTTGCCCGCGGCACAATAGCCGAACGTCTCTGCGCTGGTATCCGGATAGGTGATGTCCGTGAGGTTGCCGGATGCGTCATATCCAAACTCGGTTTCATTCCCTCGGGCGTCCTGCAGCAGAGCCAAAGCGTTGAACCGGTAATCGTAGGACAACCCCAGGATATTGCCGAGGGCGTCTTCCGTCCCGATCACATTCCCGAGTTCGTCATACTCGAAGCTGTACGTACCCGCGGCCGGGTTGGTTATCTGCGAGAGGTTAAAGCGGGGATCGTAGGCCATATTGATCGTTTGGCCCAGGGCATCCTCGACTTGTCCCGGCCTGCCGTACTCGTCGGGCAAGATAGTGATGATGCCGCCCTCAGCATCCTCAACGAGGACGTTACCAAACTCCTCATAGGCGTAGACCAGCCGCTCAGCGTTGCCGTCCTGGTATTCGCGGCTGAGACGTCCGAGCACGTCGTATTCGTAGTACTGGTGCGTACCGTCCGGGTACGCGATAGAAACCAGGGCATGGTCGCCTGGGGCGCCTGTCTCGGGAGTGTAACTGTAAGACGTGACACGGGCACCAGGTGCGGCGACGTGTTCGAGATGCTCGCCGGTTGCGTCGTATTCATATGTGGTCACACGGCCAGCGTGGTCCGTCAACTGGGTGATTCGGTCACCATTGTACGCTAGTTGGAAACCGTCGCCGGAGGAATGCGACACGGCGATCAAGTGTCCATCGACGTCGTAAGCGGCCGTAATGCGGTTGCCGTTGAGGTCATCGATATAGTCCAGCTTCAGGTCGGCACGGAATTGATACCCAGAACCGTCCTTCTCGGTGAGGGTGTAGATTCCGCCGCTCTTAACCAGTTCGCCGTGGTCTCCCAGCGAAGGGGAATACACCCCGCCGCCTGTGCTCCAGAACATGCGGACAAACCCGCTGCCGTCATGCAGTGAGACGCTGCCGTTCGGGTGTTCCTCGATATAGATGTCGAACGTGTGCGTCCAGCCGCGCCCTAGCGGCCCTTGCGGTAGCCGCTTGTCAAGCCCGTTACGGAATGAACGCGCAAATACCAGTGACAACCCGGGGGCT
>Ga0180438_10003344_pt1 | contig 24351 bp, 21 predicted proteins | sample SS_ome_12_FD_132455 | JGI IMG/M metagenome (GOLD analysis project Ga0180438, IMG submission 132455) | Hypersaline lake sediment archaeal communities from the Salton Sea, California, USA - SS_3_D_2 metaG | ecosystem: Environmental > Aquatic > Non-marine Saline and Alkaline > Hypersaline >... | reverse complement strand
AGGGTCGTCATGCTGATCACCTCCTAGCCATCGTCGATGAAGGATCCGGCGTCGATGATGCGATTTGGGGCGCGATAGAGGGGTCGTTAGCATCTGAAAAAGAGGCGCTCGCTCTCGTCACCGGGAACCCGAACTGCCCGCGCGGCTTCTTCTTCAACGCCTTCCACAAACACCGGGACATGTGGAATCTCCACACCGTCAGCTACAAGGACAGCCCGCAGGTATCGACGAAATGGGCTGAAGAGCTGATCAAGATGTACGGTATCGACCATCCGTGGGTTCAGGTCAAGGCCCTCGGAGAATTCCCTGATGAGGTCGAGTTCGGATTGATCCCCCTTTGGGCCTGGGAGAGGGCAACTGACCCGAGTATTCACGAAGAGATCATGGCTCTGAACGACGGGATTGGGAGGCGGGCCCTCGGCGTCGATGTCGCGGACGGTGGCGACGATCGGACGGTGATCGCCCGGGCAACCGGTCCCGTGGTCCACAGCCTCGACAAGATGAGCAAGCTCCGAACGATGGCGATCGCCGGGAAGGTGATGCAGCACATTGAGGACTTCGATCCGGAGATTGTGGTGATTGACGCTGACGGTGGGTATGGGGCCGGCGTCGCCGATGCGGTGCTCGAGGCAGGATACAAAAATATCGTCAGGTGGCACGGGAACGGAACGCCCCGGGGCGTCAAGGGAAAGAAGATGTTCACCAACATCCGTGCTCAGCTCGGTTGGGAAATGAGAATCGCTCTGATGGAAGGGAAGGCTGCAGTCCCGGTGGATGAGCGCGCCAGCATCCAGGCGACGACGATCAGGTACAAAGTCGAGAAGGACGGGAGGACGTCGCTCATGTCGAAAGACGAACTCAAGCGGCAATTCGGTCTCGAGAGCCCTGACGAACTCGACGCCATTGGGTACGCCTTGGCCCCGGCCCTGGTCGCCCCTCAGATCGAGAACGTTTCGCCGGCACCTCCTCAGGCGGCAAGATCCGGCCGACGCGTCTCGCGAAACATGATGATAAGCTGAGGGCGGAGGCTGCCATGCCAACAGAGAGCGAAATCCAACAGGAACAAGCCAAGGGTAGCGCGCTGAGCAAAGACAACCTCGGCCGCGAGCGGACGAAACGCGGAGAGATGCCAATCGGTGCCGTCGTCACGAAACAGCAAGAGAAGAACCCATATTTCGACAACACGGTCTACAACCCGACCGCGATCCACATGACGCTGAAGAATGCCGAATATGGCAACTTCGGCCCACAGCTCAACATGTTCCAGCGGATGAAGGAAGGGGATGCCCACCTCGGCGCGAACGTGCAGTCTCGCCGGCTGAAAGCGTCTAAGGCTAAATCGTCCATCACCCCCCCGGAAGGCTTCGAGGAAGACGCAATGGCCAACAAGGCAGTCGACTACCTCAATGCCGTTCTGGTTGACGTCGCCGGCTACAAGGGGCTCGTCGGCCTCCTGATCGACGGACCGATTGACGGCTTCAAGGGGCTCGAGATCGAGTGGCGTGGACAGGTTCCGGTAGCTCTCCACGAAACGCCGAACATCGGCTGGAGGTGGTGGGGCGGCGGCCTCCAGTTCCAGAACGACAAGGGCGAATGGCTCAATGTCCCCCAGGACAAGTTCATCATCCACAGCCCCCGCGGGAATTCCCCTCAGCTCGTGAGGCGCGGCGTCATGCGGACGATCTGCTATGCGTGGGTGCTGAAACATTTTGCCACGCGGGACTGGGCATCCTTCGTCGAGGTCTTTGGAATGCCGACCAGGATGGCAAAGGTGCCCAAGGACTGGAAAGATGGAGACCCCCGTCTTATCAGGCTGTGGAATGCCCTGAAGGCCATGTCGTCTGACGGCTTCGGAGTCTTCAACGAGGACATCGAAATTGAGGCGTTCGCCAAAGGCGTTGGTGCCAGCGGTTCGCCTCACAAGGATTTCGTCCTCTGGTGCGATCAGCAGTTTTCGAAGGCCGTGCTCGGTCAAACTCTCACCACGGACACGACAGGGCAGACCGGAACCTATGCTGCAGCGAAGGTTCACAGGGAGGTCGAGCTAGACATCGTCGAGGCCGATGTTGAGGATATCGCGGACACGGTCCGCCGAGACTTCTTCGCCCCGATCATCGGATACGGCCTCGGGTGGGATGTCGTGGTTCCGGTCTTGAACTTGGAGATTGAGAACACCGACGACGAAGAAAAGGACGCCTCGAAGCTGGACACGGCCGTGAACAAACTCGGGCTCGAGGTGCCGGCCGCCGAGGGTTACCGAATGCTCAGGATCAGGCCCCCGGAGGAAGGGGAGGAGATTCTCCCAGGCCAGAGTCAGACCTCCACAGTGCCTCCGGAGTTCGCGGCAGCGCGCCGACAATCGTGCGACCATGCTCTAGCGATCGCTGGAGAAGGCGCCGACGAAACCCAGCTCGCCCTGGCGGCCCTCGCGTCCCTCTCGGCCGAAGAGTGGGCCGACCTCAACGGGCAGTTTGTCATGAACGACGTCGCGACGATGGTCCGGGAGAATCCAGAGCTGAGCGTTTCAGATGCGATCCCGCGGCTCACGGCCCTCTACCCGACTCTCCCCGTCGAGCAGCTCCAGGAAGCCATTCACGAGACCATGGTGGCCGCTGCGGCGAATGGCCTCATCGAGATCGACGCCGAGTCAGACAACCCAGAGCAGGACCGCCATGACGGCATCGAGCGGGAAGCCCGCGGAGAGGGCCCCGGACGCGACGACAAGCCGACGAAGGTCCCGGAGCCCGAAGGTGGTGACGAATGAGCGTCCGACTGTTCCCCGGTACGCAAGTTCTTGTCGAACAGAAACGGAAGGCCGTGTGGGCTTTCTGCCGGTCGAAGCGGTACGGCTGGAATCCGTTGACGAAGTCATTCGACGAGGCCGCGTACGCCGACGAGGCCGCGATGCTGGAGTTTTACAACACGCGGTTCCCTCTCGAAATGCTGAAGCTCTACCGCCGAGAGAAGCGGAAAGAGCACAACGACAGCTTCGAGAATCCAGACTGGTGACATGGGCGAACTCGTAGCCATCCCGCTCCGCGAGCCGCTCTCCGATGAGGACGCAGCGCGGTACCTCGACGAAGCCGGCATCCTGCAGAAGGAGGAGTTCTACGCCCTCTCCGACGACCTCAAACAGGTGGCCTTCACCCTGTCGGAGGTCCGCAACGCCTCCGTGCTATCCCGCTGCAAGCGCCAGCTTCAGAAGCTCGTAAAGACGGGCGGCACGATGCGAGACTTCGAGATCTGGCTTGAAGAAGCCGGCATCGCGTGGGAACGGTGGTACATCGAGGTCGTCTATCGAAACGCCGTGATCGGATCGTACAATCAGGCGCGCTGGATCGCGATGAACAGGGGCCACATGAAAGAGGCATTCCCTGTCCTGGTGTACGATGCGATTCTCGATTCGAGAACCTCGAAGATCTGCAGGCCCCTCGACGGTCGTTGGTGGATCAGGGGGGAATTCCCGCAACACCTATACCCGCCGAATCATCACCAGTGCCGGAGCGTGGTCAGACAGATCACGAAGAAGCTCGCAGACCGCAGGCCGAAGAAGCGCGGGACGCCTGGAGATTATCAAGGGCCTCAGGCCGGGTGGGCCGGCAATCCGGCGACGGACTGGAACGCGATGGCGAATCGTCGCCTGACTATTCTGAAGCACTTTTTGAGGACAGCGTAGGAGGACACAATGTCAATCGTCAGACTCAACGACAAGGGATTCAAAAAAGCGGCCGAACTGATCGAGGCCGGGGACATCATCACGGACCCGTCGAAGGTGTGCGCCGCTGTCATTGGCGAAGGGTTTGACCCCGGGGAGGTCTGCGTTGGAATCGTGACAGGTGAGGACCGCGCGAAAGCTTCGGCGTGGGAATACCCGATCATCACGCAGGACGGGAAGGTCAGCCGACCGGCTGTCATCTTGGCGCGCGCCCGGGCCGTGAGCCGTGGACACACCCCGATCGCCGAGGCGGCCGGGCAGCTCCTTGCGCTGATTGACGGCGATGAGGGTTCGCGGGGGCTCGACAACATCGGCGCCGTTGGGTTCGCAGCCGGCGCGTCGATGATTGAAGCCGTCGAATGGGATGACATGGCCGAGGGTGTGATTCAGCTCTTCCCATACGGGCCGTCCGACCTGGTCGACGGGCGTCACTACGTCATCAACGAAATCTCCATGGGGATGGTCCCGCGCCTCTTCGCTCAGCGATCGAATCCGATGGTGATCGACTATGAGCATCGGACGTATTCTTCAGAACCGTTCGCCAGCTTGGCGGCCGGGTGGATGTGGGCAGTTCTCGCCGCGTGGCCGGCGACGGACGAGGGCGACATCACAACCAGCGAAGTCAGCGCGGAATCTCTGGACGAGATCACGGCGGAGATGGGAGCCGAGGCGGCCGATAGAATCGCGAAGAGTGGCCCCGGCGTCTATGCCCTGGTGAAATGGACGGCGAAGGCTGCCGAGCTGATCAGGAACCGCGAATACCAGTTCATCTCTCCCGTCTTCAGCCACACGAATGAGGGCGTCGTCTTGGAACTCTTCTCTGCCGCTCTGACCAACGACCCGGCCTTTGAGGGCATGATGGCAGCGGCGGCGAAGCGCCTGAAATCCAAGGAACCGGATAAATCCGGAAATTTGGATATTTCCGCCTCTGGTGATACGGTTGGCAGGACAAAGGCCGATCGTCAACGAGCCGGCGAGCCGGCGAAAACTACTGGAGGTCAGGACATGGATTGGAAAACCCTAGCCGCACAGATGGGCATCCAGGCGGACAGCGAGGAAGACTTCGTCGCCAAGGCCGCAGCCCTTCGACAGCAGGCGGAACAGGGTGCAACTGCCACGACTCGCGTAGCCGAGTTGGAGGCGGAGAAGGTCAAGGCAAAGGCGGAAGCCGATGTCGATACCCTCATCGCCGAGGGCAAGCTGCACAAAGACCAGCGCGAGGCCTTCATCGACCTCGCCACCAACGACCGCGAACGCTTCGACGTGATCGCCGGTACCCTCAAGCCGATCGAGACCGAGCCTGGCGGCCCCGACAAGCCCCCACAGGGTCGTCAGACCTCGCAGGCCGCGGCCGATCAAAACGGGGACGCGATTCTCAAATTCAACATCTCATCCGCTGAAGGCCACCGGATCGACCCGGAACGCCTCGCGAAGGCCAACGCCGTCATCGCGAAGGCATCCGCAAGCCAGGGCGGCAACACCGCAAAGGCAATCCGGATCCTCGGCCGTTCGACGATCACGCAGTAGAGAAGCCGCTCTCTGTGTCCTTTTCGTTATCGGCTTGAGACTTCTGGGAGGGTATGAAAGTGGCAAACCAGCCATTCAACACGTTCACGCTCACCAACGCCGAGGGCGCTTCCGTCGATGCGGGAGTCGCTGTCGGTCCTGATGGTGCGATCTTCGTCGCGAGCGCTGATGGTGCGCAGCTCGCCGGCGTCAACAAATTCGAGACCGACGACGGAAAAGCCATGACGGTTCAAACCGGTATGGTTCCCGTCCTACTCGGTGGACCCGTCTCGGCTGGCGATCGCCTGACCATCGGCGACGGCACCGGGATTTTCACCGCCGCTGCCGCGGATGAGCCGTGGTACGCCGTCGCCCAAGAGGCCGGCGTCGACACCGATCTCATCGAGGCTTTCGTGATGCCGCTCGTCTCCGGCACCATGGCGCCGGCACCGTAAGGGGGGGGATGACATGCCTGACAGACTTTCCGAACTGCGCCTCAACATCGATCCCCTGCAGACCGCCCTGTCGATCGGCTTCATGATGCCGGAGCTGATCGGGCACAAGGTTCTGCCGTACTACATCGTCCCGTCTATGTCGTTCAAGGCTCCCATCTACGGCTATGAGGCATTCAAGCTCGTGGACGCACGTCGTGCGCTGCGTTCGAAGCCGAAACAGGTTGAGTTCGCCGTTGACTACACGACCGAGCAGTTGGAAGAGTTCGCTCTTTCTGCTCCGCTCGATCGCCTCGAAATCGAGGAAGCCAGCGTCGCCGGCATCGATGCCCGTGGACGTGCCCGTGGCACCGCTCAGCGGATGGTGGTTCTCAATCGCGAGAAGGCGATCGCCGATCTCATCAACACCGACGCCACCTACGCGGCCGGTATGGTGACGACGGTCTCCGTGAAGTGGGACACCGATACCGGCGACCCCTTCAACGACCTCCTGGCGGTCATGGATGCCATTCGCCAGAAGGTTGGCGTCCTGCCGAATAACCTCGAGATGGGGTGGTCGGCCTGGACCTCGGCACGCGGCAATCCGAACGTCATCAACAAAATGCCGGGTGGAACCGGGGCAGACCGCACGACGCAGACGGTGTCGATGCAGCAGTTCTCCGACTACCTCAACATGCCATACTTCAACGTCGGAACGGCTGCCTACCACGACGGCACTGACTTCGTTGACATGTGGCCGGACAACGTCCATTTGTCCTACGTCGATCCGAACCCGACCGAGCGCGAAGCGCCGACCTTCGGGTTCACCGCGACTCGACGTTACGGTGAGGTTGACGGCGTCCCGCTCCTCGGTATCGCCGGTGATGACCTCACCGAGCAGCAGTGGGTGTCGGAGATGTGGTACATGGAGCAGCTCAAGCCGTGGATTGCGAAGAACGATGCCGGCTATCTGCTCAAGGCGACCAACACTCCGTAGAGCCCAAGATCAGGCCCTCGGGCAATCTGGTCCAGGGGGCGGCTTTCGGGCCGCCCCTCTTTTTGACCGACTGGAGGAAAGCATGGGAAACAAAGTCGAACTCGTCGCAACAGAAAGCCTCTTGCTACGCGGCGAAGACGGGATTGGCCGCAGTAAGATCCAGCCAGCTGGGAAGCCGTTTATCGCAACCGAGGACTACGCGAAGGCGCTCATGAAAACAGATGGCCTCGGCGTCAGGAAATACGCGAAGCCAGGACCGAAACAGAAGGCTGAAAAGAAGCCAAATCCGGCTGTCGAGGAGTAACCCATGGGCGACTATCTCGTCCACATCGTTGGCGGCGGTCCAGAAGAGCCGAAAGAGCTGAACGAGTTCCTCGGGACGAAGACGCTCGCTCACATCATGACGGATCTCACCACGACAGAGGAGCAGCAGGAAGCCGTCGACGAGGCAATCGACGGGGCCGAGGCGTTCCTGAACAGCTACCTGAGCTCGCGATACGACGTCCCTGTAGCTTCGCCGACGAAGGCACTGAAGAACGCCACAGGATCGATTTCGGTGTGCAACTTGTACAACCGCGGCCGCGGTGCACCTCAGAACGTCCAAGATCGCTGCGACATGTGGAAAGCGTGGGTGAAGGACGTCGCCATGTCGAAAGCGCACCTGATCGACGCAGAGCCGCAGCCGGATCCCCCTGAGGGGGGTTCCGTATCTCAGGTCGAAGCAAACACTCGCGAGATGACCCGCGACAAGCTCAACTGGTGGTAGCTGTGCCCTCGATTCTTTTCGGTGCCAATGCTGTGAACATGAAGCTCTCACGAGTGGAGAAATACCTTCGCTCACAGGAGGGTCTGGAGGTCGCCGGAGAGCACGTCCTCAACAGGACGGCCGCCGCATTCCGGAGAGGATACGACCCGGTGACGAAGCAGCCCTGGAAGCGACTGAGGCCGAACACCGTCACCGGCCGACGTGGCCAGAGTTCGAAGCCACTCCTCGATCGCGGTTTACTCCGCGCCAGCTTCAACCGTGGGGGCCGCCAGAACATTTGGAAATTCCGCGGAAGCGATGCTCTCATCATCGGGAGCAGCTCGAAGAAAGCTGTATTCCACAACGAGGGCACCAAAGGCCCGTACAAGATCAGGAAGAAGCGGAAGAAATCCCTCCGGTTCCCTGTCGCCGGCAAGACCGAGGCGCCGCGCGACGCTGGCGGGTTTTGGGCTTTCGCTCGTGAGGTGACTCACCCGGGCCTGCCTCGGCGTAGAATGCTTGGCCTGAGCCGCGGTATGTCGATCATGATTTCGAAGATGATCGCCGAAGATCTTGACGGGCGCATGGAGGGATGATGGCATCGATCGAAGAAACACTCGAGGATTCTGTCGTCGCCGAGCTGAAAAGCAGCGTCACCGGAATCGATGACAAGGTGTATCCGAGCGCCAGCATCGACGAGGACATTCACCGGATTTCCCAGCAGCCACCCGTGATTTTCGTTCAATGCACGGGCAGCACGCCTGACGAGAAGCAGCCGAAAGGATGCCCTACGCAGCGTCGGAGGGTGTTCACGATCACGGTTCTTTTCGTCGGTGAAAACCTCAGAGTGACAGATGAAGCCCGGGCGACCGTTGGAATTCATGACCTCAAGTCTCAGGCCCGCGAATGCCTGCAGGGGTTCCGCCCCGAGGGCAGCAACGGTGCCATGGAAGAGGGCGACGAGGAAGAGCGCGGCGCGTTCGAAGATTCCAACCTGCTAGTATGGTCGCAGGATTGGACGTGCCCGGGTATCGTTAACGCGCTGACATAGGAGGCACCAATGCCGAAGGAAGTCTTTGTTTTTTACGCCGCGACCGAGCGCGGGCAAGCTCCGCAGATCGTCAAGCGACTCGGCCGCGTTCCGTACATTTTCAACAAGCGCCGTAGCACCAAGGTGCCGGCCGAACTCGCGGAACTTCTCCTCGGCAACCCGGAGAAGAAAATCGATGGCGAGAAGGGCTTTTTCGAGGGATCCGAGGAAACCTCGATGAAGAAGGAAAAGGCAGCCAACGAGGCCGCTGCCAAGGCCGGCGAAGCCCTCTTCCGTAAGCTGAATCCGAAACGGGCGGCCGAAGAGGACAAGGCCAGAAAGCGCGACGATGCCAAGGTCGCCGCGAAGCGCAAGGCCGAGACCGACGCGGTGAAGAACGCCAAGGCCGCAACCGCGGCAAATGGAGGCACCAATGCCGAATGAATATGAAGGAAGGTACGTCAAGCTCGTTTTCATCGAGCAGCCTCTTTCCATCCAAACCAAACCGGTAGCTGGCCCCGGCTACGTCCTTGCCTTCACCGACGAGGATGCCTCTCCGAACGACGGATTCACCGACTTCGAGGAGATCGACGGCGGTTCCCATCCGACGAAGCCCATGGGCACCGTCGTCGCGCCGAACGGTACGGTCAATATCCCGTTCCACTTCGACTCAGGGGTGTGGGCGCTCCGCTTCGGTATCGGTATTCAGACCACTGCCGGCGACACCCCGGTCGTTGGGTCCTACACGCACACCTTCAACCTTGGGAGCGTCTTTGGTGAGGTTCCTGGGTTCGCGATCGAGAAACAGCAACTCGACGCGACCACGCTTCAAAGCCGTCTCATGTGGGGCAGCAGGGTCAACACTTTCGGCTTCGAGTGCGCGCTCACATCGGCCGTGATCTTCAATCTCGGGTGCGAGTTCCTGAACATGGACCCGTGGTCCCCGACTCTCATCGTTCCTGCACCCACCGAGTTCACCTCTCTTCCGATCGATTCACTGACGCAAATCCTCAAGGTCAACGGATCCCAGGATTGCAACGTCGAGAGCTTCAGCGGAACCCTTGACTGGCGTCTCCAGACCGACCGACATCCGGTCGGCTGTGGTGGGGTTCGCTCGAACCTGATCCGCATGAAGCCAATGCTGAGCGGTTCCATCGCGGCGTTTTTCGGAGATCCGACTCACGCCCTCATCACGGCGGCCGAGAACAAGACCGTCCAGTCGTTCGAGATCGTGACCCCGGGTGCCGACCCGAACACTGAGAACCTCTCGTTCCTCATCGAAAACGCGGAGCTTGCCCAAACCGGCGAGGCCGTTGACAGCTCCGGTGGCCAGTTGATCACGTTCGACTGGAATGCGTATGCTGACTGCCTGACCGTGGAACTCGTCAACACCACCCCGTAAACCGACCGAACAGACGAAAAGGAGAAGAGCGTGAAAAAGGAAACCGAATCCACCGAGGAAACTCTGAAAATCCCGAAACTCGTCGTTGGGCTCGGGCCGTCCGTTGGGCGGTCCGGGCCGTTTCCTGTCGAGATCGACGTGCCCACCAAGGACGGCCCGAAAATGGCGACTTTCTACGGGTATGCCTTCGACCAAAACGTCCTTGACGAACTCGAGGAACTCGGCGTCAGCACCAACGTTTTCGAGCAGGATCAATCGAAACTCCGCGCCCAGAACCGCTGTCTGCCAGTGCTCCTCATCGACAAGGACAGGGGGTGGAAGGATCTCTTCCGCTGGGATGGTGATGAGTTCGAGTACGTCATCCCTGACGATGAGACGGAAGGCACCGCTGAAGACTGCCGCGTGATGCTCGCGACAGGGGCTGTCAAGCTCTTCGGGACATTCAAGGGCAAGTGCTACGCCCTCTGCACCGCGATCAATGTGGAGAATGAAAAAAACTCCGAAAGCTCGTCCGCTACTACTTCGACCAGGCAGGCGAAGGCGAAGCCGAAGCGAAGGCGAGCATCCTCGAAGAAAAGCTCCGCGCCCAAGGCAAAATAGCTGACGCTGACGCGATCGCAGAGAGGCGCAAGCCGAAGGGCCCTCACCCTGAGATATCACCACAGATCGATGACGGTTGGCGATACTTCCTGATCGTCCAGGATTGCTGGGTGGACGGCGTGAACGGTCCCTCTCGAGTCCATTGGACGAACGTGCATTCGAAGCTCACACGGTTCGGGCATGCGACCGAAGATCAGCTCACCCCTGAAACTCAAAAGCAGATCAGCACCTGTATGCTTGAGCTGAAGAAGATCCACGGCGAGCGAGCCGAACGCCAACGACAAAAGGCCGAACGAGACCGAAAACGGAGAAGGACCAAAGGAGCACGGAGGCCACGCAGATAGCCCTGGAGGTGGCTTCATGGCCTCGAAATCAGTGCTCACCCTCGAAATCAAATCGAGGCTGAAAGCGGCTGTCGCCGAGATCAAAGGCGTCCAGGACGCAATTCTAGGGCTGGACGACTCAGCCAAGGACGCTGGAAATTCCATTGACGGTCTCTCCAAGGACTTCGAGGAACTTGGCGGGACCGCGAAAAAAACCATGGGCGTGGTTGCCGGCGCCATCACCGGCGCGACGGTCGCTTATGGATCCTTCGAAAAACAGACCGTCAACGTTCAGAACATCACCGAGGCCACTGACGCGAGCATGGCCCAGCTCGCCGCCAGTATCATGCAGCTTCCGCCGACCCTCGGCGAAGCCGATGACATCATGGCCGGCCTCTATCAGACGATTTCCGCAGGTGTCACTGGTACAGAAGACGCATTCGGGGTGATTGTCGCTAGCGCGAAGGCCGCCAAGGGCAACCTCTCAGACATGACGCAGACGGTGGACGCCGGAACGTCCATTCTGAACGCCTATGGACTCGAAGCGTCGGAGATCACCGAAGTTCTCGACGCGATGACGAAGACGGTCGATCTCGGAAAACTGACGTTTGCCGAACTCGCCGACAACATCGGAAAGGGCGTCTCCATCACCTCAGCCGCGGACGTGAGTTACCAGGAGCTCATGGCCACCCTGGCGACGCTGACCCTCAACGGCCTGAGCGTCGAGGAGTCGATGACCGCCGTTCGGAACATTCTTCGCGTGGCTCTGAAGCCGACGAAGGAAGAGTCCGAGGCGATGGCCGAACTCGGGGTTGACCTGAGCCTGACAGCTCTGCAGGCGCAAGGCTTTGGAAAGTGGATGGGTGAGGCTGCCAAAGCTACGGAAGGGAACGCCGCTGCAACCGCTGCGCTATTCCCGAACATGCGCGCAATGAATGGCGCCATGAAGCTCGCTTCAGAGGAGGGCGGAGCGAAGTACCTCGAGACGCTCAACGAGATCGAGAACAGCGCTGGCAAAGTCGAGCGCAACTTCGAGCGGATGAGCGCCACTGTCACGGGTCAAACCGAGGCCCTGACCGCTGAGTTCAAGAAACTCGGGATCGAGTTCGGAGAGCTGACTTCGGACGAGGTGCAAGGCCTCATCGGCGGAATGACCGACATCATCAGCGTGATTCGCAACCTCGACCCGGAGGCGAAAGACCTGATCATCACGGCCGGCGAATGGGCCGCGATTTGGGGCGCGTTGGTATTGGCGGCCCCGAAGGTGCTCGCGGCATACAAGGCCATCTCAACAGCGATCACAGCTACCGGGACGAGTGCCGCGACGGCAATGTCAGGCGTCGCAAAGTTCAACCTCGCAATCGGAGCCGGGACAGCTCTCGGGCTCGCCTTCGCGGAGATGCTCGATAACGTCAACCAGGAATTTCTCAGAGCAGGCGCGGAGGGTTCAGGGCAGGCGTTCAACGAGCAGGCGGAGAGTATCTCGGCGATGCAGGCGGCTCTCAAGGAGCTGTATGGATCTGTCGACGCCGCTTCCGAGCACTTTGGCGAGAGTGCAACAGCCCTCTCACAGAACGCCGACGCGTACCTTGAGAATCTCCGAGCTGCCGAGGATCTCACCGAAACCGAATTCGGACTCGGCACGGCCATGCGCGAAGCGCGACTCGAGCAGGAGAAAAACAAGGAGCTCGCCGAAGACTTCGAAAAGGTAATGAAGAAGGCCGCTGAGATCGAAAAAAAGCGGCGCGAAGAGGCTGAGAAACTCGCCAAGGCAAAGAAGAAGGAAGCCGACGCATCGAAGGATGCGAAGGAAGCCGCTGAGAAAGAGACGAAGGCCAGAAAAGAAGCCAATGACGAGCTGATGAGGGAAGTTACGGCCCTCAAAAAATCAGCCGACGCACGCGAAGAAGCGAAGACGAAGGCCGACAGGCTCGCCGATGCTGAGAGGGAACTTCTCAAGGTCGAGAAGAACATGGCCGACTATCTCGCGATCGTGGCGAACGAACTCGGCCTCGTTGGCGTGGAGCTCGACGACACCACCATTTACATGCGGTCTCTGAACGACCAGCTCGACGACCTCGACAAAATGAACGTCGATGCGGTGACTGGCGCCGTGATCGACATGACTGACGCGATGGGATTGTCTGAGGAAGCAGCCGAAGACCTCTTCCTGGCGATCGCTCAGGAGATCGAACCGCCTTCCTTCGCCGGCTGGCGCAAACAGGTCAACGAGATATCCGACTATTTCAAGGAGTCGCTCGGCTTCGCGATCATGGACGGCCTCAGCGAGTTCGACAACTTCGGCGACTACCTTGAGGGCCTGATGGATGACTGGGGCGCGATGATCACGGACGTGATCGGAGGGGCCCTCGGCGAAGCATTCAAGACTGGCGACTTCGGAGCGCTCGGCGGAAACCTGATAGCCGGGATGCAAGACCTTGGACTTGCCGGCGTCGTCGGTGGGCTTTCGATGGTCTACCAGGCTACCCAGATGATGGACCAAACAACGGCCACCATTCAGGGAATTATCGGCGGTGCCCAAGTTGGAGGTCAGGCAGGCGGGTGGATCGGTGCAATTATCGGCGGCGTCCTCGGTGGCGCCGCTGGGTACTTCGGCTCCGGTGACGAAGAGATCCCGACGACGACAGTCAGCAGAATCGGTGCGGTCACAAGCGTAAGGCCACGCCATCAGGGCGATGTCGCAGAGCTCGAACTCGAACGAATCGAGCGCCAACTGAAACAGGCGTTCGACGACATCAAAGTCGGATACCTCGACCTCCTGCGAGTCTTCGAGGATCCTGCATTGTTCGATTTTGTCGAGAAGATAGAAATGATGTTCCCGGGAGGTGAGGAATTCGAAGGGACCATCGACGAGGTTATTCAATGGCTCGTTGGTGGCCTCATCCCGGAGCACATGGAGGCCACATTCAAGGAAGCGCTCTCGGCAGGCTTCGCCGACCTGAATGTGCAGCAGGAAGTTATCGACGCACTCTTCGGCGAACTCAGTCGGATGACCGGCGACGACAGGTTCACCGCTCTCGAGACCTATATTCGCGCGATCGTCAATAACGCGAAACTGCTCGAGGGTCTCGACTGGAACGAGATGATCCGCGTCGCCAGCGCCGACCCGCGCGAGGCATTCGGTGAGGCTATTCGGACCATCCTCGACCAGGCCGAACTCCAGTTCGCAGGGTTCGAACACTTGAGCCTTACGGAGCAGGCCGACCAGGCCCTCGTCATCCAGGAACTCATCGACCAGGCCAGGCAAGCCGAACTGCAATACCTGACTCAAATCCTTCAGCTCTCCGAGGACATCGCGCGGAGCATTGGTCAGCAGATCGAGGCCCTCGAACTCGGCGGGATGAATCTCGCTGAACAGACTCGAGCCATTTTCGGGAACATCGGCGACATCTTTGACGATCTGCTCGTCGGAGGCCTGGATCCGAATACCATCGCGCAACTCACCGGAGATGCGCAGAATTACATCTCAATGCTTCAGACCCTCTTCGGTGAGGACATCGACCTCACTCTTGGGGAGATCCTCGGTGGAATCGAGGAAGCTGACCTGAGCGGATTTGAAGACTACGTCGCCGCGTTCGAAGCCAACGCCAACGCGCTCGCCGGTCTCGACTGGGAAGCGATGATCCAGGAAGCGACCATCGACCCGAGAACGGCTTTCGTGAATTCGGTCACCGGAATGTTGGACGAGGCCTCTCTCCTCCTCACAGACTTCGACGACCCGACAGACGCTCTTGCAATCATGGGCCTGGTCGATCAGGCACGGCAGGCTGAAATACAGTACCTCGGCGAGATCCTGCGCCTCTCCGACGACATCTCCCGCAGCATTCAGGACCAGATTGACCGGCTCCGAATGGGCGGCATGACCGAGCAGGAACAGGGCGAATTCGTCGCCGACCGCCTCGAAAACATCTTCGACCAGCTTGGAATGGGCGGCCTTGACGCGGCGACGATTGCTCAGCTCACCGGAGACGCTCAGGGCTTCATTGCCATGCTCGAGGATCTCTTCGGGGAGAACATCGACCTCGATCTCGTCGAGAACATGCCCGACGTTGCGGCCATCCTTGGCGAGCTGTTCGGGGGTGGTGAGTTCGCAGATCTCGGGCTCGACCTCGAAGGTACAGGCCGTGAATTCCTGATCTCCCTCCTTGAGGCCCTCGACGTCGAAGCGCAGGGCGCGCTAGACGACAACATCACGCAGATTCAGGACCTCAACGAGCAGCAGATCGGCATTCTCGAGCGGCTGAATGATGCCCTGGCAGCATTCGCTGACAGCCTCGTAACGTATGCCTTTGGAGGCAGTGGCGCGATTCTTCAGGAGCAGGGCGTAGAGACCGGCGCCGGCGATGACATCTTCGGGCTTCTTACCGGCCTGGGATTTGATCTCGACGACACTGGACGAGCGCTACTCATTGCTCTCTTGGACACGCTGAATACGAATGCGCAGGCAGCCATTCAGGATCAGGTGGACGAAATTGCCGCGCTGAACGAAGAGCAAATCGACATTCTGCAGCGGCTCAACCTGGCGCTTACCGGATTCAATGACCAGGTCGAGCGAATCCAAAACCTCCTTGGCGCTCAAGGACAAGGCGGCGAGACAGACACGGGCTTCGGTGATGCCGGCGACATCGGTGACATCACCGATTACGACGAATTCAACATTCCAGGGAAGGAGCCACCTCCGCCAACCAGCCAGGGTTCTGGAGCCGAGGGGGTTATTAATTGGCTTGAGCGCTGGGACGATTTGCTCACCGAGCCGGACGCATGGCAGGTTGAGAGCGATCGAGGAGCCGGAGACACCGGAGACTTTGACCCAGGTGGTGAAGATCCGGACGCCCCAGGCCCCAGCGGGATGCCTCCGCCGAAAGTCGATGAGTTGATTGACTCGAACGATAGAATCGTGGATGCAATCGAAGAGCTTGTGAAGGCAATCGCCAACATGAAGCCGCCCAAAGTCGAGATCAATCAGAGTCCGGACCTCGCAGCCCTGACGCGCACAGTCAAAACCGTCGTCGCCCAACAGTTCAGCTACAGAGGTCAGACCTCATGAGTCAGTCACTTTCGAAGAACATACCGCCGTCGACGCTGCAGGTATTCCAGCTCGAGCGCTACCCGTGTTACCGGCATCTCCTCACGATCGAGACGTCTACAGTCCAGCGTTTCTGTGATGGTCCACTGAGGGAAATCGAGGGAGGTCATGCCTATTTTCAGCGTCGATTTACGGTGAATGACATCGCGTGGGGCCGGCTCGACCAGGCTGGCGCGAAGATCGTCATCGACAACCGTGACAGCCTGATTTCAAACCTCTCCTATTCGGAATATCTCACCGGGAAAATTCTCACCGTTGGCATCCTGGTCAAGGCGGAGTGGAACGACCCTTGGGAGCCTGTATACGAGCCTATCAGTGCTGAAATCGCAGAAGTTAGCGGGACATCACATTCAGCTACCATCCTCCTCTCAGGTCTCTCCGGGCTTCAACGGCGGTCCCTGTGGCGCCAGGGGGAGAAGTCCTGCAGGCATATCTACGGCGGCCGGCGTTGCACGTACCCGGGCCCGGAGCTGAATTGCGACCGAACCTTTGCAACATGTGACGCCCGCGGGAACGGGTCGCGTTTCGGTGGCTGGCGGTTTGCTCTCGAGGCCGGCGCAGTGATCAAGCTCTCGAATACCGGTTCCCAGCAGATCCCGGGCTCGAGCAGTACATCCGAATACATCCCGGGGCCGCCAGCAGGCGATTCCGACTATGACCACGAGTTCGGCTTCGGTGTTGGTCCAGACGGCGTTTATGATGGTCCAATTGACGCCCCGCCAATCCCGGGCAACGCATCGTAGGGGGACAGATGGCGCAGAGAAGACACATTTGTTGGTTCCACGAAGAAGCGAAGCCAATGGATACGATCGACCTCGATCAGAACTACCGGAACGACGTGACTGACACTCTCGGCGGATACATCCGCGTCAGGCGCTATTGGGAATTCGGCAAAGACAGCATGGACCCACTCTTCGCCGTTGCAGTGGACGAACCGAAGCTGCCAGCAATCAAAGACGTCATCAAGCGTATCAAGGGCCGAGGTTCTCAGATTTGGATGCCCCAGCCGATCACTGAATACCACCGCGATTTGTTCATTGGCCAAGGCGACGGCGTCAGCCGTTCATTCATAATTCCAGCCCTCTACACCGGATCAGTTCCGACGCTCCGGCGTGGCGATTTCGGAGGCGCAAAGAATGCCATCGTCTACGAAAGGGCGAACCTCCTCGACGATGACGAAGCCGCGGCGATTTCCGGGGCCGGTGGTGTTTCATTCTTCTCGAACTCCGGGGCCGGCTCTGTTGTCTTCGATCCGCGATTCGACTTCTTCGGCGGGAACTCGTTTCGAGCAGATCCGACTGGAGTCGTTGACGATCCGGGCGTCATAACGTCGCCGGTTCCAGTGAACGAGGGACATCCGTTCTACGGCGTTGCGTGGGGTTACATCTCAGGTTCGGGTGATATCGTCGCTGAGCTGCAATGGCTGGACTCTGGAGGCCTTCCGATTCTGCCGAATGCAGTCGGGACGATCACGGCCGCAACTGGCGATTTCACACCCATCAACGTCCAGGGCACAGCGCCGGCTGGCGCCGTCGAGGCTCAGCTCATCGCGCGCCGTGACGGTTCGACAGACACGAATTCCTGGTTCGATTGCCTCGGGATCACTCCATACGAGCGTCCAGAATGGTGGCTTCCATCCTGCGCACCGATGGTCGCGACGTTCTTTTTCACTGCAAACGACGGCGAGAACCTGTACGCATCTCTCGAGGCGAGGATCCTGAAACCGTACATGACCATGACAGACAAGGTCACGCGCACCCACGATCCGAGAGGTAACTTGATTGTGAAATTTGACCTCATGGAAGTATGGGAATTCGACTGATGAGCGGCTACCCGACCAGCGACCCAAGCGACGCTCCGCCAAAGGATGAACTCGGGCTCAATGACGACCTCGACCCGGATCAGCCTTGGAACCTCCCATACTGGGGAACCCGTGGCGGCCATCCTATCAGCCCGTCATACCCGGCCCGGTCCCTCGAGCGCAACTTCTCAGTTTCGTCGACGATCCTCCAGCAAACCGTGGGCGGTGTGTTTGGCGCACAGCGTCGATACCCGGGATTCGTTGCCGCTGTCGAGCGTCGGCAGGTTCTCCAGCGTGAGGACGTCTACGTCGCCGTCGTGTGGTCTGAGGGCGAACTGCCACCCGATGGCATCGACGGACTTCAGATCAACGATGAGGACGCCTCAGAAGCGACCTGGGTCGTCTCTGTCGAGCACTTCTACGGGTCCGACACGCAGCCCATCTCAGTCGATCTTGAGCGGGCCCTCGGCGCAAAAGGTTTTGTCGAGACATATCCCGGTTACGCCTATTCGGTCATCATCATCGACACCACGAAGTCAGGGGCTCCGACGTCGTTCGCCGCGACGGCTCTCCTCAAGGGAATGCTGATTACAGACTTCCGGACTGGGCTCAAGGTATCAACTGGCAACATTCCACTCGTCAAATACTTCATCCTGACCGATGAGGAGATCGGCCTCGGTTTCGACCCTACGAAGATCCCGACCGGCGTCGGGAGTACGTGGCGGGAGGCGGCCGACCACTGTGACGAGGTCATGGGCGACCTCACAAGGCGATACTCATTCAACGCCCGGTTGACCGAGCAACGGCCAGCGCAAGCCCTCGCAATCGTTGGCGATCACGCCTTTATGGAACTCCATTTCGTCAGAGGCCAATACGAAATCAAGAGCATGGAGAACCCGGCCACAATCCGGCCGGAGGTCATCAACGCCGGCGACTGGAAGAGCCCGCCGAAGTGGCGCGAAATTTCGAAGAAGACTATCCCAAATTCGATTCGAGTCAGCTACACCAACAGCCTCGACTGGAAGCCGGCGTCGGTCCCCATCGAAGATCCGGCCGGCGTCTCCGGCTCGAACATGGTCGAGGCCAAGGCGACCCTGAGCGGAGGCATTACGCGGAGCGCCGCGACCAGGTGGGGGACGAAGAAATACAACCACCACCACCTCGAGCGGTTCCAGTGGATGGGCTATGTTCCGGAATCGAAGATCGCCGAGGTTCTCCCGGGCCACATCATCACAATCAACACGCCGGAGGGAGTCGAGAATCAGCCGGCGCGCGTCGAGCGCCTCAAGGAGATGGGCGACGGGTGGATTCTGATCGAGTTGACTGAGTACGACCCGAACACCGACTCCGACGCGATCGCCACCGATGACACCCCGATTTCGATCGACGGCGGATACTCGACGCTGCCGCCAGATCCTCCGACCAATGTGACTCGGGAACTCGGTGAGCTTGGAAACTGGGCGGAGAGATCAGAGTTTGAGGACCCGAATGAGCTCACGGTACAGAATCACTGGAATGGCTTTGACCTCCCTGACCCGACGGTGGTTTATGACGCCATTAACAAATGGACCAAATTGACGCCAACCGTCCCGACAGGGATCGCCCCTTCAAACGAATGGTTGCATCACCTAGCGGCAACAGACCCTGGCCTGCGGAGATATATCAAGACGACTCTGTGTATTGCTCTGGAATCAGGGACGGACGGAGACGCGTCGATCGCCGTCGTCTACAAGACCGGGAATTCTCTGACAGGCCCATTCACCGAGCGATTCCGACGAGAGATCACGCCCGGGGCAGTCGGAGCCGGCACCCTCCTCCGGTGGGCCTACAACATTCCGTGGTATCTGGGCGGGGACACATACCACCTGATCGGCCTCGAGCTCAGCGCCGGCACGAACACATGGGCCGTGAAGCGCTTCCATGCTGTCGAGTGGGATCCGTCGCCGCTTGTGAACGGGAACGATCTCGATCTGTTCGAGCGTTGGACGTGGGATGACGGCCCCGACTGGGATACCTTGGTTCTCTCCCTGCAGGCCAGGCGATGGAACCTGAACGGGTCGCCAGGCGCAGTAATTGCCGAGGTCCCCCAGGGTGAGAACGACATCGAATTCTCTCCCGTTCCATCCGGCATAGTCGGATCCCTTGGCGGCCGAACAATCGGCCTTCTGGGGTTTGCTTCGTGGGCTGTGTGGATGTGGTATCTCGGCACCAACGACACGGTGACCGAATTCCCGGATCCGGTAACCACCTTCGAGATTGACCCGGCCCCGATCGCCCCGACGAATGTCGCGATGAGATGGGATCGTGGGCAGGAAACGGGCCTCGCGAATGAGGACAAGGCTGAAAATTGGCAGACGACCGGAACGCCTCCCTCTATCACAACCGACGTTGACACGACGCCGGAGGGGAACGTCACCGCGGACCGTGTCCAGTTCACGGCGATCGGCTCGATTCAGAGCAACGACGCCGTCATCGACAGGCCTGCAAATTCGAACTCCTTCGTCCAAACAATCTGGATGAAGACCTACTCCGGCGACCCGATGGACGTGACAATCGAATCGCGGATCGACGCGACCGAGTACAGCAAGATCGTCCGCGTCTACGGCGAGTGGCGGCTCTTCAGGATGCCGGCGATCTTCTACTATTCGCCGCTCGCGTCGTTTGCCGGACCGGTTATCAAGGGTCATCCCGCAGACCCGCTCACACCGGCGACCGATCTCATAGTCTGCGGTGCAAAATACTGGACTCCGGAAGACGACGCCGCGTACCTCGATCGGTTTACAATTTCATGGGCGCCGGCCGTGGATGCCGGAAGCCTCGACCGGTACGAATTGCAGTATCGGACGCAGGAGACCGGAACCGTTTCCGACTGGATAACGCATGCAGTTATCGGCGCTGCGGCGGATCGCGTCACCTTCGGGAGCGGACCGAAAACCGACGCTCCTCATTTCCCATTCCAGGAAGTCTCTGAGATGGCTCCGACCTCAAGTCCCCAGCTCTACGACTGGCGCATCGTCGCTATCCGCGGCGACCACGTCACCGAGTTCGAGCCGACGACAGTCACCGAGACCGGCCTCTCGATCGGCGGAACGGTTCTCGGTTCTCAAGACTTCGAAGGTGCCCCGGCCGAACTCGGTCTCCTTGTTCAGACTCAGGAGCCTGACGGCCGTTGGGTGAACGAATCGAAACGGGACATCGATATCGATTCCCTCATCGTCGGAGATCTCGCAGGTGGCGACTATCTCGATATCGACGAAGACGGCGTGATTTCTTTCTTTGGCGACGCGCGGCCGGTCCTCTCTCGGTGGATTCCTGCTCAAGGTCTAAAGGCTATTGGTGAGAGCGCAGCGACGTTCGTCAATCATGGAATCTCAGGCGCTTTGGAGTTCGACAACTCACAGGAAAACAGGGCTGTTGCAACGATGCGCCTCCCTGGAGGCCTCGACACAGACGAAGACTTGACGATCATCATCGGGTGGTCAAGCCCTGCTATATCACTCGACTGCGATTGGGAATTGAACGTCCTTGTCACTGCTCTCGACGATGACACAGACAACACGACGCCGACTGTTTCCCTGCAGCAATACCCGACGTCGTCAGCAACGGCCGATGGTCTCCGCACGGCGCTGTTCACGATACCGGCAGCGAATATCAGCGCCGACGACCTCTACCTGCACATCGAGATCATTCGCGACGGGAACGACCCGAACGACACTCTCAACGCAGCGGCCCACCTACACGGGCTCTGTATGTCATATTTGGCAATCGCCATCGGCGATTCAATCGCCTAGAATGGTGGAGACATGGAAGAACAAGGAACCAACGACGGCCAGACAAAAGAGGCCCTCGAGAATCTGAGTGGTGCCCTAGACACCATGCAACATGGATTCGACGAGTTCCGGGAAGAGGTCTCGCAACGCTTTGCTGTCGTCGGTTCTGACATTTCATCTGTGCAAACAGGTCAGGCACGCCTTGAGGGCCGTTTCGACGTGAGCGAAAAGACGATTCTCGCCGCGATCGAAGGTCTCGTCGCTGGGAATTCAAGCAAGCCAAACCAACAACAGAATGAGGCGAAAGAAGAAGATTCGAAGAACGGCAGCGAGTCCCCATGGCCGAGAATCGTCTTTGCCCTGATTGCCCTATTGGGGACAGCCTTCGGAGTGATCTCGATTCTCGCCGAGTGATGTTTGCTACTATGAGGCATGTTCTATTGGCCGATCGAGAACCCGAGAGTGCGCAACGACTCAGCCGGCAGCGGTGCCTTCGGTGCCCGTCGCACGAAGCTGGTCGACGATGAGTGCGTCGTCTATCCGCACCGCGGCGTTGACCTCCTCGGGGAGCCTGGCGCCCTGATCTTCGCGCCGGCGACGTCGGTACTCGAGCGGAACGGTATCTGCTACAACCCCACCAAATACCCGACCCGGTCTCACCTCAAACTGATGGTCCTATCCTTCCCGCTCGGACGGATCCGGCTCCTCTACGTCGAGCCGTCGATCCATGCGGGACAATCGGTCAAGGCCGGCGACGTCATTGGACGATTGCAGGACGTGGCCGCGGTCCATCCCGGATCGACCAACCACCTACACTTCGAGATCCTGCTAGACGGGGAAGCAACCCTCGACGGGTCCGGGAATCATGTTTCTGGAGGAGTCGCGGTCAATCCGATGCTCCTCATGTTTTCGGCAACCTAACGGAGAAAGGACAGACAAATGAAGCGGAACCCGTTCGGAATCATCTTTTTTGCGGCTGTCGTCGCGATCCTGCAGGGCTGTAGCTCGCTTCAGCCCGCAGACGCACCGGAGGTCGTAACGGTCGCAAAAACGGCGAGAGGGCCAAATATCGCGCCAGAATTCGATCCGACTGCGTCGACCGCAGCAACCGAGACCGACGACGGCGGGGCTGTCGAGTGGTTCTCTTCTCCGAACTGCGCATCCCAGCCGAGTTCCGATCGCGTTTTCGGCGCTCAGGAAGTGCTTCGGAACACCAACAAATATACGTGGGTGACCCGCGGAAACGAGGTCAGCATTTACGACAGCACGCCTTGGAGATTTGTCGATTCGTCATATTTCAACGTCCCGAACGTCGGCGATTCCGACTATGACCTCATGAATGTAGCTGTCTGCGATCAGTGCCGATTCGGGGCGGCTGTCTACAAAGCGGGGCTGGTTCTTTTCGATCTGTGGTACGGGATTGACCCGGAATTTTACGATCACGAATACTACCCGGGGGTGAGCCAGAGTGTGGAAGGCGCATTCACGTACAAAGCACCGGACGGGACGCAGTATCTCGTGGCGGCCGGCCTCGGTGCCGACTGCGGCGGGGGATCAGCAATCTATGAATTCGACGACATCGGCATACCGGACTCGGACGAGTTCGTCGAATGCGTCACCGTGCCCGGCAGGATTCCACAGATTGTGAACGGCCGGAATGTCTACGGATATGCCTACCTGATCGACCGGGATACCTGGGTCCACATCTTCGAGATTCAGGAGAGCGGCCCCCTGACCTACGTCCAAACGCCGTTCACAGGCTACGGAATCAAGGCCGCGTCGTTCTCTTTTTGGGGCGAGCAAATGATCAATAAAGGGAAAATCTACAGCCTGAGCAACGTCCCGTGGCCCGTCGAGGTCGGAGAGATTCCGCAGTGTTTCGACGACAACCGCTCAGCCCTGAAAGGTGACCTCGCTTTCTTCGGCCGCAAGGGATTCAAGAACAGCGAGAGCACATGGGACATCAGCAACCCGGCCGTCCCTGTCGAGGTGCAGGCTGACTATTGGGATTCGGCGAACCCGTGGAACTATCCTGGGCCCGGCTGCGCCAACTTCCAGGACGCCATGTTCATGATCGGCCGCCCCGAGCTGGTCATGTTGCGGTTCGGAAAGGGGCAACGGATAGACGTCGATGGATGGTTGACACCGACCGACTTCATCTTCGCTGACGGCTTCGAGACCGGCAACACGTCGCGCTGGTCAGAGACGATCAACTGAACGAAACGGAGGAGACTATGGACACGAGAACTGGAGAGATCGGAAACTGCGAAAGCCTGATGGGCCGACTCGTCGAGGAGCTGAAGAGCGCCGGCCAAACTGAGGAGCAGGCCCGCAGCTATGCCGGCACGATCATTAAACCGATCGACCCCAAGAACCTGTCAAGGCGAACGCGTGCGGTGCTGGAGAAAAGCGGCCGCGCCTTCGTCACGAGAAACTCGAAGTGCCCGTGCGGATCAGGCAAGAGGTTCAAGCGGTGCTGCCAAAGGCTGGAGGACTGACATGGACGCTAAAGAGATCCTGAACCGATTCACCTATCACCCGCCGACCTCGGGACAGCTCCCGAAGTATGAGCGCATCCGGGACGAGGCCCGGGCCTTCGCCGAAACCCTGGTCGACCTGGTTCCCGAGTCTCGGGAGCAATCGCTCGCCGTGACCAACCTCGAGAGCGCTGTCATGTTTGCCAACGCCGGCATCGCGCGACGGACAATCATCGAGGATTCGGAATTAGAGCCGGTTCCGGAAACGCCGAAGACGGTGAACGAGATTCTGGACCTTGCATGCCTCATTCACGAGGCCGGCTTTGCCTATCGAAAAATGCCCCCAGGCGTCGAATCTGCCTTCGGTTGCCTCGTCCCAATCGCCGAGGAATTTCTCCAGGGAACGCTCCTGTATTGGCTGCGTGACGCTGGCGACAATGAAGCCCT
>Ga0180438_10003343_pt1 | contig 24364 bp, 24 predicted proteins | sample SS_ome_12_FD_132455 | JGI IMG/M metagenome (GOLD analysis project Ga0180438, IMG submission 132455) | Hypersaline lake sediment archaeal communities from the Salton Sea, California, USA - SS_3_D_2 metaG | ecosystem: Environmental > Aquatic > Non-marine Saline and Alkaline > Hypersaline >... | reverse complement strand
TGTCCTCCACCGTCACTTCCACTTCTGGGGCCCCCGCCATGATGGCATTGGCCTGCCCCACGGCGAAGGCGTAGTAGGTAGAAGCCTGCCGTGCGCTCTTCAATACCACGCGCGTCTCGGCCATCGCCAGAGGAGGAAGGGCAAGCAAACCGGAAAGAATTGAAACAAGGAGAGTTCTCTGGATCCTTTTCATATCATACTCCTCCTTTCCCGCTGTTTTCCGCACTGTTTGCACTATATGCGCTTTTACAATACCGGTAGACATTTCGAGCTGAATCGCAGAGGGATTGCCTCTTGGCTAAAATAGCACCATGCCAAAGACACGTCAATCACTTTGCCGATTGGGACACAGGACAGATAATTTGATCCCACATAGAGCTTTCGCGCCACTGTTCATATTTCCCAGATAGGCAGATACCCGGGGGAAGAAGTCGCTAATTCCCTTACCGTGTTTGCTTATGGTATATTATTATCGTTAGGAGCTTACCCCACAAACCACGCTTAACATAGGGAATCGGATGAAAGAAGACATTATTCGGCTGACGAAACTGGCCAAGGCGGCGGGTTGAGCCGCAAAGATTGGTCCGGGGGACCTGGACCAGATCCTACGCGAGCTCCCAGTAATCAGCCATCCGGATCTGTTGGTGGGCATCGATAGTCTGGACGATGCGGGGGTATATCGATTGTCGGATGATATCGCCCTCGTCCAGACCATCGACTTCTTCACCCCCATCGTGGATGACCCCTTTAGCTTCGGGCAAATTGCCGCCGCCAATGCCCTCAGCGATGTCTACGCCATGGGGGGTAAGCCCCTGACGGCCATGAACGTGGTCGCCTTCCCCATTAAAAAGATGGATCCGAATATCCTTAAGCAAATCGTCAGGGGAGGGTTCTCGAAGGTCCAGGAGTCCGGGGCGCTCTTGGTTGGGGGTCACAGCATCGACGATGACGATATTAAATACGGCCTCTCGGTCACGGGGGTCGTACACCCCGACAAGATACTGACCAATGCAAATGCCCATCCGGGGGATAGGCTGATTTTGACCAAGCCGCTGGGAACGGGGATCATCGCAACCGCCCTGAAGGGGGGGATGGCCTCCGAGGAAGCACTCGCAAAAATCACCGAAAGCATGATGACCCTCAACCGTGTGGCCTCCGAAGTGATAGCGGAAATCGGCGTGAACGCATGTACCGACATCACGGGTTTCGGCCTCTTGGGTCATGCTTTGGAGATGGCCATCGCAAGCGATGTGGCCATCGCCATCACATCGAATTCCGTTCCTATCTTCCCCGAGGCCGAGGAGTATGCCTCCATGGGCATGGTTCCCGGCGGAACTGGAAGGAACCGAGAGTTCGCCTCGTGCAGGATCGAATTGGCTGGAACGATCTCCGACGTGATGATGGATATCCTTTACGACGCCCAGACATCCGGGGGCCTCTTGATCTCCGTAGCAGGAGAAAAGGCCCAAAGTCTCCTGGAACAGCTCCATTCCAAAGGCGTCCGACAGGCGGCCATGGTTGGCGAGGTACGCAAGGATCCAAAGGGAAGGGTTGTGGTAGGCTAATCCTGAGACAGCGCCATCGCTGGATATCCACGAAGACGGATTGATGGGAAATACGCCTCGTTATATCCAATTGCATGAGGAGAACGAGCTGACGGAAAGGATTCGCTCCCTCAATGAAATCCTCTCTCAATGCACTCTTTGCCCCCGACGATGCGAGGTCAACCGAATCCAGGGAGAGCTGGGCTATTGCAGGGCGGGAAGCGAGCTGATGATCTCGAGCGTGTTCCCCCATTTCGGGGAGGAGGCGCCCTTGGTTGGATATCGCGGCTCGGGAACTATCTTTCTCACCCACTGTAATCTCCGGTGTGTCTTCTGCCAGAATTATGACATCAGCCACCTGGGCAGGGGCGAGAGGGCCTCCCCCTCTCAACTAGCGAGCTACATGGTGAGGCTCCAGGAATTGGGATGCCACAACATCAACTTCGTCACCCCCACTCACTACACCCCGCAAATCGTAGGCTCCCTCCCCGAGGCCATCGAGCTCGGTTTGAGGCTTCCCCTAGTTTACAATTGTTCGGGATACGAATCCCTCGAGGTAATCAAGCTCCTAAATGGAATCATCGACATCTACATGCCCGATGCAAAGTACGCGGGGGAAGAACCGGCCAAACGGTTCTCCAATGCCCCGGACTACCCCCACGTCTTAAGGGAGGTCCTCAAGGAGATGTACCGCCAAGTGGGGGACCTACAGATGGACGCAAACGGAATCGCGGCAAGGGGTCTCTTGATCAGACATCTGGTTATGCCGGAGAATTTGGCCGGTACCGATGACCTCATGAAGTTCATCGCGGAGGAGATCTCCCCCGATTCCTACGTCAATGTCATGCAGCAATATCGGCCCGAGTACAAGAGCCATGATTACCCCGAACTCAGCCGCCGTGTCACCTACGGGGAGTATTTAGACGCCGTTAAACTGGCCAGGCGCCTGGGCCTGCATAGGGGTTTCTAATTGAAAGTAGAGGGACTTCGGCGAGAGGTTGAGAGGATGAAGGAAGAACTGGAAGCCTTCCGCCAAGAGCTCGTTGCCCTCAGGAAAAACCTCCCGGTTGACGTCCCCATAAAGAACCTCCTCAAGGAACGAGGGCTCAGGGTCTTTCGACAAAATCCCACCGAGAAACTCCTCCTGCCGCTGGACATCTCCCCTGGAATGAAGACCCGGTTCTACGAAATGTTAAAGCGGTACTCTTTCAGGCTCTTCCTCCGGGATATGACGAAGAAGAGCCAGGGCCTTCGAATTGCGGATTTAGTGCGATACGTCTCTCCGGAGGTTGCCGAGCACTACGTCGGATTTTTGTTGTCCGCCAGAACCATAGAAAAAAAGGACAAGGGAGCATTCCGCATTCGAAACGAATCGATCACCAGTTTCGGGCCTACCCTCGAATGGTTCGTGGCCGAGATGTTTAGGAGGGAATTTGCCTCCCCGGCGATATACGGGGTCCACTTCAAGAATACCAGATCAGGAGGGGACTTTGACGTCATCGCCAGGTGGGGAAGACGGTTGGTCTACGTGGAGGTCAAATCCTCCCCCCCACGAGGAATTGAGATCAATGAAATCAGCACCTTCTTTTCCCGCATTGACGACCTGATACCGGATGCCGCGCTGTTCTTTAACGATACCCAGTTGAGGATGAAGGACAAGCTGGTGGCCCTCTTCCAGGAGGAACTCGAGAACCGGTTTGGGCCCCAGGCCTGCCAAACCCATCCCGTGGTGAGGCTCGTCGACGAGCTCTTTCACGTCCATGACCGTATCTTTATCGTCAACAGCCGAAAGGATGTAGTCCACAATTTCGGAACGTGTCTCAATCACTTCCTTCGGGAAAAAATATAGAGATCCGTGAAAGAGGAGGTCTCGTGCAGGATCATACAGTGTTACGGTGCTGCAGTCGGAAAGGGAAAAAAGAGTTGGAGGCCTGAGGTTTGAGGGTGGAGGTGGGAGGATCGAGTAAGGAGTAGGGAGTAAGCAGTAGGCAGTAAGCAGAAGGAAGAGGGAAGAGAGAGGATATCTCGAAGAACCAAATAAACGAAATAAACCAAACAAACGAGACAAACAAGATGAACCAGATGAACTGATAACTGGTAACTGATAACTAATAGCCAATAACTAATAACGGACACGGGTCACGAATCACGAGCACGAAAGATACGGACACGGACAACGAGCACGGACACGATCCTCTAACGCGGTCTGCCGTCCGCCGGCTTCGGTCCTAATCATCGCGCACACTGAAGCGAAAGGACAATGGTGGGAAAGCCTGATCATCTCCCACCGTGACCGCTACCGAGCTAGCCCTGCAAAGCCAGTTGGAGGATATCCCTTAGCCCGCCGGGGGCTTGGGTGAAGGGAACCGGGGTGAAGCAGAGAATGAAGAGGGAAAAAACAACACACCCCAGGATCTTTCTCCTTATATCCAAGGGGGTAATGTCGTCCAGTGGCGGTGGATGCCGAAAGCCAAACAAGAGCACCAGGACGATCATCAGGGTCCACCCAACGTAGAAGAAGAAGCTGATCCCCATCCAAATCGTTACCGTCAAACCGAATATGATTTTGCTCCTCTTGCCGAACAGGGCATATGCAATATGCCCACCGTCCAATTGACCCACCGGAAGCAGATTGAGGGCGGTGACGAATAACCCTACCCAGCCGGCGTAAGCAACGGGATGGAGGCATAAGTCGTGGCCCTTTGGCAAATCCCCGAGGACGGCCTTCTCGAAGAAGGTGAATAGCAATGAGTCCCCGAGGCGGAGGAAATGATCTTGGGTCTGGGCCAGAGGAACCGTTTTGGAAAGGAGCAGTCCGATCATGATGGCGGGAAGGGTAACGAACAATCCCATGAGAGGCCCCGCCACGCCAATATCGAATAAGGCCTTTCGGGAGCTCATCCTCCCCTTCATCTTAATGATGGCACCGAAAGTTCCGAAGGGAGGAACGGGCACGGGCAAGAAGTAGGGAAGGGTTGCAGGCATCCCATGCCTCCTGCTCATAACGAAGTGACCCATCTCATGGGCAAGGAGGATGGAGATTAAGGACAGGGAATACCAAACCCCTCCGACGAGGTAGGTCGAACAAACGGTCAGGGCGAAGAGCAGGACGTTCAACGACTTTCCCCTCATCTCGGCCCCTCATCTCCTCTTTTTCTTGTGTCGGGTCTTGTCCAGCAGCTTCTTATGTTTATGCTTCCGAATCTTTTTCCTTCGCTTTTTAACCACACTCCCCATTTGCAATCCTTCCCAAACGTTTCTATTCCTTCACCCTGGGAACAACACAATCCCTTCCCAAGACAACTTCCCCCGGTTGCAATGCCAGGTTGATGGGTATCAATCCACGATAACGTTGGTCTGGGTTCTCAGCACCCCGGATATATTCTGAATCTTGCTGACGATAAAGTCTCCCAGCACGTTGACATCAGAGGCCTCGACAAGGGCGATCACGTCATACGGCCCCGTGGTGGCATTGGATCGCTGAACTCCTGAAATTCGCCCCACCTCTTCAGCGACTGCCCGTGCAGCCCCCGCTGTGCATTCTATAAAGACATAGGCTGATATGGGCATATCAGATCCCCCTTCTTTTTCATGGAAGTTGGCGGAGCCAAAGGGCCCCGCATCACCTATTTCCCCGCCGATTTACCGCTTACCAGCAACATGAGGGCAAACGTGATCGCGAAAAAAAGGCATGTGTCGGTAAATCTCAAATAGGCGCTGGGGGTAAGCCCGGCCACCAAAGTTCCCGCCAATCTGCCTATAACCCCGATGATGACGCTGATAATGGCTACAACAGTGGCAACGACCATGAGAACCTGCATTAATCTCTGCACCAACCCTTCACCTCCCTTCCACCGGGCTCAGGGGTAAACCTACTTCACCACCTTGAGCTCCTTATTCCCCATTGACACCAGGGTTCGATGGAGCAATCCCTCGACATCTCTCCTCAGATCCCCCTGTTCCCGAATCCGATAAAGAGCGCATTTGGCCGACTCAACCCATTCGTGCTGGAGAAACCTCCCCATCGCTTCCTGAAGCCTGTGGCTTCCCGATTCCTCGCTATGGACAATGGACATGCGAATCTCGTCGTCCGCATATTTCTCGAAGATACCTCTTTCCCCGACTCGGATACCCCTTTCACAAATTTTTTCTATTGATGCCTTATCCCCCTTCAGGAAGACCACCGAGATTGACCTGTAGCCTCCCTCCTTTGCGTTCAGCAATTTCAATGCATCGTTGAACTTGAGGTTCTTGTCCCGATCACGGAAGAAGTGCTGGGGTTTACCCGCCTCCTGTTGTGCCTGCCTCTTGAGCCTCTCAATAGATCTAAGGTTAAATTCGAAACTCGAATAGTGATTCTTGAAGGCAAACCCCAATTCGTCGATCTTCTTGTCCCTCAACGGGTTCCTCTTGGCGACCCGTCTATATCTTCCCCTCAGCAACTGCTGGACTGCCCTGATCTCCGAAAATCGGTCCCTGACCTCCTTGTACTGGCGTTTCACCCGGGCGACCACATCCATCGGAAAAGCCCTTCCCGGGGCGACCATCTTGCACTTCTCGCGAAATTCATCGTGAATATCGCTCAAGAAACGGAGGTTCATCTCGATTTTGTTCTCCAGGCTCATCACATAGCGCCTGGCCTTTAGATCCTCCGCCATCTGGACCCCATCGAAATGTAGGATCAATTATACCATATGATTGGGTTTTTCCAAATAAAATCCCCCATCAAAGTTGCGGAGTTCTTCGAGAGGAACACGATTGTCCGTGAGCGAACATATGCCCCGGGAATTCGGAAAAGGATCTCTGAGCGGCAAAGGACGAGTTTTTTCGAGACTTCAAGGGAAAGGTTGGAGGCGGAGGGAGAAATGTCAAAGTTCAAATGACAAATTCCAAATCGAGAGGTCTCTGGCAGAGCGGAAAAACGAGCTCTGAGCACGAATTATATTTTTTCGACAACCACTCCCAGGCCACGAGCGGGGAAAAACCCAGTTCTAGGTTAAAGGAGGTTTAAACGCTTGAATCGTCGGAAAAATATGTTTGAGTGGCGAAGAGCGAGTTTTTTCGAGACTTCAAGCAAACGGTCAAAGGCAGAAGGCAAGATTTCAAATGCCAAAAAAATTAATAACGAGTCACGAATCACGAGCACGAAATACGGACACGCAACACGAAATCTGAGCGAAGGGACAACGCGGGAAAAGCCACCCACCGGTTTTCTTTCTCCGTTAATCCACCAAAAGTCGGCGCGATCTCATAAGCTTATCACGTATCGGCTTATCGGCTTCCGGCAAAGGAAGGCTTTTGAGTTCTCCCTTTCCCACCCACCGATACTCATGACATCCGAGGGCCTTCGGAGTTCCCTCCTTCAATTCACATCGGTAACCAAGGAGCAAAACGGGATATCTGTCATATCTATGGTAGACGACCTCCAAGATTTCCCCCACCTTCACCCCGATATCGAGCTCCTCCAAGAGCTCCCTCCTCAGACATCCCTTGGGATCCTCATCCAATTCCATCTTCCCCCCGGGAAACTCCCACAGGGAACCCCCGTGGTTTTGCCAGGGCCGTTTGGCCACCAAAACCCTGCCATCCCGGATAACGATCCCAGCGGTAACGATTCTGAGCTCGTTCATATCTGCAACTGCGTATCCCTTCTGTGCACCCTTTCCTCTAGGGCAACTTGATTTCTTCCGTTTCTCTTGGCCCTGTAGAGGGCCTCATCCGCTGATTTGATCAAGTCCTCCATGGTCATCATCCCATCGGATAGGCACGAACCCCCAATGCTGACGGTGATCTTACCCATGGGCTGGAGCTCCTCATTAGGGAAGGGGACCTCCTCGATGGTTCTCCGAATCCTTTCAGCAACCTCCGCCATCTGAATCATGTCAGCGTGGAGCAGAATTACCGCGAATTCCTCCCCTCCATAGCGGCCGACGATATCCGTCTCCCGAATCGCTCCGTGAATCAGCTTTGCAACCTTTCGGAGGGCATCATCCCCGGCCAAATGGCCATTGTTGTCATTGTATACCTTGAAGTGATCGATATCCAGCATGATCAATGAGATGGTCACCCCGTATCGCCTTGCCCTCTCAAATTCATAGTGGAGGCGGCTTATGAGATAGCGATGGTTATAAATCTGGGTCAAATCATCCGTTATGGATACCTCCTCCAATTTCTCCATAACGGCCCTCAACTCCCGGGCCCTCTCCTTATACAGCTCCTTAAGAGCCAAGAGTTCTCGATTGTGACTCTCTAATTCCCGACTCTTCTCCTCCCAGCGTCGTTGCCACTGGCCAATCTCCCTCTCCTTCTCGATGAGCTCCCCTTCCAATCTCCGAACCTTTTCTTTAAGGCCCTCGTACTTAGCCTTTTCCGTCATTTCCTCCCCGATTGGGCTATTTTATTTGGGCAATGAGTCCCAGAATGCCCGAAAAGATCAAGTAGAGCGCAACGAAAACATTGAGCAATCTAGGCATTACGAGGATAAGAATGCCAAGGATCAGTGCGACAAGGGGAAGCACCACGCCCGAATTTTCGCCCCAGAACATTCCCATCACCTCCCTCGCTGGGTATGGAGAACCCCCCGTAGCCTAGGGGGTTGGACCTATGGACGAGCGCCAGCTCGGCACGAGAGGTTGATGATACGATTCCCCCCCCTCGCTTAAAATGGCATTCACCCTTTCCTGCATCCTCCCTAACCTCATCTCCCCGAAGGGCTTAACCCCTCTCAATTGCGGGTTGAGCGGATCGGAGGGGTTGAAATCCTGAAGGTGGAGTTCCCTCGCCCCCACGAGCTGAAGGGCCGCTTCGTAGACCTGCCCTTCGGTCAAGAGGGTAGGAACTGCGGTCATCCGAAAGGTATAATCAATCGTCCCATGGGTCAGTATGGTAACGCTCTGCCGAATGGCCGAAATATCCACGGGGACACCAGCACACAGGCTGTAAGGCCTCGAATCCAATGGAGCTTTGATATCCATGGCCACGCAATCCACCAGATTCCTCTCCATGAGCTCATGGATCCGGTCGGGGAAGGTTCCATTGGTATCAACTTTGGTAACCCACCCCTCCGCCTTTATCCGCTCCAACAAGAGCGGCAGGTTGGGGTTAAGAGTGGGCTCCCCTCCCGTGACACAGACCCCATCAATCCACTCCTTTAACCCTTTTAGGCGGCTTAAGATGTGCTTTAAGGGAATGCTCTCAAATCCTTCGGGATGAATAACCAAGGGATGGTTGTGACAGTATGGACACCGAAAATTACACCCGGGAAGGAAGAGAACTGCGGTTAACTTCCCCGGCCAATCCAGAAGCGAGGTCTCCAGAAAACCCTTGACCTGTGGGACCATCATCTCCTCAATCCATCATGAGGAAAAGAAACCGTTGGCCTGTAACACCCCCTCGATCTCTTGAGGGGTTGGAACAATACCCCTCCATGCCGCCAGCTCATTATCCTCTCCATCCTCCACGATGATGGTGGGGGTTGCCATCACCCCGTAAAAGGCCGCTTCCGCGAGCCCCTCGATGGTTTCCAGATCGTAGTCGATAACCCTCATCCCTCGCGTCTTCAGCTGTTCCCCTACATCCTTGGCAGCGGGACATTTCGGACACTGTCTTTTCATGAAGATCTTTATCGCCCCCATCTCTCCTCCTTTCTCGGCCGATGGGAGCCGCCTGCACCGACTCCCATTTTCATATCGCGCAATTATACCGAGATCAATTCAATCATATCCCCTTCACGGCTCTCATTTCTCCCCTCAACCCTTAGAAATGCCTGGTTTCTGTAGCGATCGTGGAGCTCGCCGATCTTCCCCTTGTTCCAGCTGGAAATCCTCGTGAAATATCCCGTAATCCTGGTAATTCCGTCCACATCCCCCGAGCCACAGTAACGACAAGCCTCGGCAAGGCCACGGCTCGTCCGATGGCAGCGATTGCAGGTGGTGAACTCAGGGCTGAAGGCAATTTGATCGTTTTGGGTGTGAGCGAAGGTCTTGATCACGAAATTCGCCAGGGATTCGCTTGAAGGCTTGGCCTCGCCCAGCCAAATATGCGTGAGGGCCCCCGCTTCGATCAACGGATGGAAGAGCCCCTCCTGCCGGACCCTCTCGATGGGGTTCATAACCGCCCCGTTGTTGAGATAGGTCGAGTTGGTATAATAGACCTCCCCTCGGGCGATATCCCCCTTGACCACACGGTGGGCCTTCTCCCAGTGGTTTTGAAGATCGAGCTTGGCAAATCGATAGGCCGTGCTTTCCGCAGGTGTCTGCTCCAAGACGAAATGCATCCCGTATTCCCTGGCCAGCTGATCCGCAAGGAGCTTCATGTGGGCGATCACCTTGAGGCCGAACTTAAACGACTCCTTGGATTCGCTCATCTGTCTGCCGGTGTGGATTTGAACCAGCTCGTTTAGTCCGACCATTCCTATGAGGTAGCTGGCGCGGTGCATTCTCAAGTAAGGAGATCCATCCCGTTCCATAGCGAGAAGGGCCAGGGGACCACTCTCGCCGTAAGAGAGGAGTTTTTCAATGAAGGCCTTTTTCTCCAGGTGGGCCCTGACAGCCATATCCATGAATCCCTCCACCTTTTCGAACAAGATCCTATCATCTCCTCCTGATAAGTAGCCAATTCGGGGAAGATTAAGAGTCGCATTCTGCAGCGCACAGTATCGCATCTTCCAAGGCTGTTTCGCATCCTCCAAATCCGAGGCTTCCAATTTGAAGCTGAGTCGGCAACACTCGGATATCTTGGCAGTTTCCCCCCGATCGAAGACGAAGTAGGTGTTTCCCTTCTCGGTGGCTACATTGCAGATATGGTGAAGAAACTCCCTGTGCCCCGCCGTCATAAAGAACTTCTCGGTGATGTGGACGAGGGGCTTGGGAAAGAAGAAAGGCCTGCCAGATCCGTCCCCCTCCTTAAACACCTCGAAGAGAAACCACGCGAATCTCTGCGCCTCATGCTCATATTGGCTATACGTCTTTCCGGTGTACTCTCCCTTCGGTCCGATGGCCTGCACGTCCTCAAAATGCCTCGGAACCTCCCAATAGAGGTTGAGGTCCGTAAAGATGGCCTGACCACCCCTGGCCACGGCCTGTTGGGAGAACTCGAAGATCATCATCTGGGCCAACTGCTTTACGTCCTCGTCTTTCATGGCCACTAGGTACGGGGCGAAAAAAAGGTTGACCGCATCCCAGCCGATGGCCCCGGCAAAATGGCTTTGCAGGGCTGCGGCGAATTTAACCATGTGGGCCAATAAGACCTCTGCGTGCTTGGCCGGTTTCGCCATGGCAATGGAATTGGGAAGGCTGAGCCCGAACCGCTTGATATATTCCAGGGATTGCCCGGAACAGTATGGCCTATCGATGAAACCGAGGTCATGAAGGTGGATATCCCCTCGCATATGCGCATCAGCGATCTCCTCGGAGAAGACGGTAAGCAGGGCATACTCCTTTTTGATTCTCTCTGCCAGGGTGAGATTGGTGGCCTCAGGTCCGTGGGGGACATTGGCGTTCTCCTTGTTGGGATGCAGGATTAACTGATCAACGTCGTAAAGGGGCATGCCCAACCGTGTATGTTTCTTGCGCGCCTGCTCCAGTCCCCTCTCGATCAATTTCGCGTCCACCAACTCCCGAATGAGGGGAGCGGTCACCATGGAGATCTTCGATGAGGCAATAAGCTCCTCCACCTCCTGACTGATCTCCTGGGCAGCGATTACATCAACATCCGTCTCCCTTATCAGGGCATCGACGATCCTCTGGCGATCCCAACCCGCAAACTGTTCGTCAGAGGTGCGCACGAAAAGCGCCATATCCGTGGTCTCGTTTTCCCTCGTCGAAGGCTCAGGCTCCTCCATCTTCCCCATAGTTGAATCCATAGAAACCTCCTATATGTTGTACTGTTTTCAGTAATTACCACAATATATAGGGTATGTCAAGGAAAAATTGCAAAAAAAATTATCTCATGCTTTTCACGAGCCGAGGTAATACCTCCCCGGATTTTCCGAGGATCGATTCGTCTACCGACCCGGAAATGGGCGTTGGCTGGACATTGATTTCCAGGATGAAGGCCCCTCCATTCCGAGCTACGGCTGGAAATGAGGCCACTGGTTGAACTACAGCGGATGTTCCCACCACCATCAGACAATCGCATTCCCTCAGAGCCGTGTAGGAATCGGCCAAGTCCTTCTCCGACAAGGATTCCCCGAACCAGACTACGTCGGGACGCAGAAGAGCACCGCACTCGCACCGGGGTGGAATCTCCCTTAACGGAACCTCATTATTGGGAAAAATCCTCCCCTCCGTCATGCACCTCACCCTCCACAAACTTCCATGGATTTCGATGATCTTCCTGCTCCCCGCCTTTCTATGGAGTCCATCCACATTTTGCGTGATCAGGAGGAATTCCTCAAAAAGGGTTTCCATGGCGGCAATGGCCGCGTGGCCCGGATTGGGTTCCTTGTCGGAAATCAATCGCCTCCTCCAATCGTACCATTCCCAGACCAATTGGGGATTTCTCTGGAAGGCATGGGGAGTGGCCAAATCCTCCGCCCGATATCGCCGCCAGAGCCCATTGGCGCCCCGAAAGGTGGGAACCCCGCTTTCCGCCGAGATCCCGGCCCCCGTGATCACCACCACCTTCTTCGCCCTTTTGAAGCTTTCCATCACCTTATGGGAAAACACTCGCACTCCTCCTTTCCCATGATCGCTGATTCCAATGGCTACGGAGAATACTCGGCCTCGCCCCCATCCTCGGGAAATCCATCGCGCTCACCATCGAGGGAGCCGACACCCTCTTTTCCCTTGGGGATGATGTGCATTGGACTCTCTAAAAGCCTCCTGATCATCTCTATCAGCCCCTTTTCCATTGATCGAAGGGGTATGTGTTTCACCTTGGGATTGGAGAAATCCCCCGTCACCTTCACATAATAGGAGATGACGGACTCGTCCTCTCCCGCGAGAATCCTTCCCACCACGGGCACCTTGCTCACAATGGTGTCGACGGTCCCCATGGGATGGAGGCAAACCGTAAGATCGAGGGTCTCACGGGCGATGTCCGCTTCCCCGATGATGCTAATCTTCATGGCATCGCTGTCCACCAGGAGATTTTCCGTTCTCGCAACTCCCTTGGCAATCCCAATCTCCCCGGTAATGGCGTTGTACGGCAGGCCTTCCCCGGTCAGCTCAGGAAGTTTTCCCTTGATCAGTTGGGAGACGTTGAGCAGGGAGAAAACCTTGGAGAGGACATTGAAACGCCGAATCCGCCCCTTCTCCATCCTTATCTTCAGGCTTCCCTCCAGGGATTGCCTCACCTCCTCCTCATTACGACCACTCCCCTTCAGGCTTCCCCATAGGTTGAAGTCCCCGATAATCCAGACCCGCTTCTCCAAGGCAAAATCCTTGAAGAGCCGACCGGCATCCACATGGCTCAACTTGGGGTTCAATGAAAAGGCCATTCCTCTTCCATCATCCAGATCCAACCACGCCGTGAGGTCTACCGCGCCCCCCTTCACCGTGCAATGGAATTTTTCAAGGCTAAGCCGACCCTTTTTCAAGGTGACATGGGCGATGAGGTTCGAAAAACTCGTAAGGCGCCATTTCCCCTCATCTACCTGAAGGACGATTCGCCCAAACTCGGGAAGGACCATACCACCTCTCCAAATCCATTCCTCTCCTCCCCCCTTTTTGAGCCTAAAATCCCCTGCGTCCAGATTCGGGGCCCGGATACGGAGGTCGATCTTCGACCGTTTCCATCGGAGGTATTCTCGAATGGATCCCTCCATTTTCAGATATGACCCCTGAGACCGGGCCTCCACGCCCGAAAACCGGATTACCTTCTCGTTGAAGTCGATGGAGCCCTTGACAAGGCGGAATGGGGAGACCATCCGGTGTCCTCGAAAGACCGTATCTTTCAGGCTCAGCCTCCCCTTATAGCTCATCCCCCTGAATCCGCTTCCCCTTCCCATCAGCTCAAGGGTTATCGCGGCCCTGCCCGATACCTCCGAGAATTGCCCTACGGCCTGGGAAATCCCGGGCGAAATCCCTGGGAGAATACGGGAAAGACATTCCCTCAGATCCACATCCCCCCGTAGGCTAAGGCTTACCTGCTGCCGGCCTGCCTTCCCAAGCCATGGGTTTCCCACCTCTCCCTTGACCCAAATGGTCGCGTCGCCTACCTTCCCCTTGACGCCGACGAGACGAATACGATCGTTGGTAAAGACGACGTCCCCCGAAACATCGGAAAACGGCAACTCAACCCCCTTAATCGACACGTCGGATCTCTCAAGAACCAAATGCCCGTTGTACCTCAATGCCGATGACGGACCCGACAGGTTTCCCACCACCGCAAGATCGAGGGAACCCCTTCCGGAGATATCCCCGATCGGGATTCCCTTCCCGAGGACTGCCTCCGGCTTAGCAATTTCCCTCGCCCCCACTACATCGATCTCCGCCTTGAGGGCGAGATTCAATTGCGCGGAGGAGTAGATGCGGGAGATTATCACCTCAGGGGCAGTGACCATTGACCTCCCATACGATCCCTTCAGATCCTGAAACCGCAGGGATCCCTTCTCCAGAACGGCCCACCCGGAAATATCTTCAATGGGGTGGAAAGGCTCGACGCAAGGGAAAGTCGCGCCGTCCAATCGCATCTTTCCATAGATGAGCCCCCCCTTCTTCGGGTCCTTCAACGTGGAAAAATCCGCGATTGGCCCATCAATTCGGAGGGATACGATCTTTCCACTTCCCTCACGAGTCACTTCCCTCATAACCGTCGCGAATCCAGGGGAGAGAATCCTATAGGGAATATACTTACTGATCCCATCGAACCGGAAAGAACCCGTGGTGGCGAAGGCTTCTATCCGTCTCCGCGGCGATCCAATCGCGGTGAAGGAACACCTTCCCCTGATTTCGATCTCGGGGAGCCCTAAGGAGACGTTCGAGACGATCAAGTTCCCTTTATTCTTCCTTACATCGTAGTCAACCACAAACTCCCGTGGTTTCAATACGGTTTCGAAAGCCTGCTGATAGTCGCACTCCAGGCCCTTTACTCGAATCTGCCCCCTGGATCGAAACAGCCCCATGAAATTCCCTTCGTAATGCGCATGGATATCCACCAATCCCTCAATCCGCTTCATGGGGAGGGAGGGCCCGTAGTAAGGCCAGAAGGGATGGGGGTTTAGGTTTTTCGCCCGCACTTCCGCGGCGATTTCTATTTTGGACGGCTCAAAGGGATTCGGCAGGGAGCGGAGTTCGCCGGTAATCCTAACGCGACCGCTCGGTCCCTGAGGATTGGATTGCCGTGCTCGGACGCGAAAGGGGATAGGGGCATCCATGGATATTGGCTGGAGCTTGATGTATAGGTCATCAATCCTCACGTTGGTGGAGCCAGACGGCAGGGATTCGTCGGAAAAATCGACGCTTCCCCTGCGGATCCAAATCTCCCCGCCGCTAAAGGAGGATAAGAGGCCCAGTACATGGCGATATTCCATGTAGTTTTTGGGCATCACACCCTTCCCCTTGGGCCGAAAATGAAAATCGACCTCGCGGCTTCGCCGGATGCGAACGGAGGGCCGCTCGAGAATGAGCGACTTCCACCTCAACTGCCTCCGCAAAAGGGGAAGGAGCCTTATCTGGAGGATCAGGCCCTCGACCCGGATGAAATCTGACGTTCTATCCCAATCTTTAATGACGACATCATCAAACTCGATCCCGATCCCGCCCAGGAAGCGCAGGCTGGCCCCGCGGATCAATACTTCCCTACCCGTGGCCCCTCTCAGCCGCTCCTCGATAATTCCCTTATAACGCTGGGGAACCGCAACCGATCTCAGGAGAAGGATGGATCCCCCGAATATCACGATAAGGAGCCCAGCGATGATCCAAAAGAGGAGCCTCCTCTTTATCCGCTTCACCCTTCTCTCCATTGGGGATCAAACGGTCCGAGCCATGGTGAAAACGTCGACCCGTGCTGCCCCCGCCCTCAATAATTTCCTCGCACATTCATTGACCGTCGACCCTGTGGTCATCACATCATCGATCAACAGGACCCTCTTCCCCCGGACCTTTGCCGCGTCCGTCACGGCAAAGGAGCCCTTTACGTTTTTCTCCCGCTCCTTGGGGCTCAAATTAATCTGGGGCTCTGACGGCCTCGTTTTCCTCAGGACGAACCCCGTGCAGGGAACCCCCTCCCTGCGGCCTATGGCCCTGGCCAATACCAATGCCTGATTGAATCCCCGCTCCCTCAGCCGCTTTGGGTGCAGGGGAACGGGAACCAAGAGATCATACGATCCATAGTCCATAAAGGGATATCCCCTGTCCGAGAGCCCGACCAAGGGCTTGGCCAGAAAGGACTTACCCTCGTATTTCAAGGCGTGAATCGCCTCCCGTATCGGCCCATCATAGAACCCCAGAGCCCTGGCCGAGCCGAAATGCCATTTCCCCCGAAGGCATTGCCCGCAGAGGTGGTCATCACCCGACAGCGCAGTGAAGGGAAGCCCGCACTTGGGACAGATAGGCGGCGAAATGAAACGCACACTCCGGAGGCACCCCGGGCAGATCTCGCCCCCCTCATATTCAGCCAAGGGGGTGCCACAGAAAGCGCAGAGGGGAGGAAAGATCAGATCGATCAATCCCTTGACAATCCCTTCCATTACAACGGCCTTAAACAATTCACTGGTTCAATCAATGGTCGCCGGGTATGCGGTTAACAAATATCCCCTCATAAAAGCAGCAAAAAGGGAGCGATGGCAATAAATAAGAAAAAACCAGGGCCGCGTCACCCTACCTTATTTAGGGTTGAAGCAGGTCATTACCCCTACGACCTGGCCATCTATCCGCAGAGGAAAGGACAAAAAGGGTCAGGGGGACGGTGAGACAGGAGTCAAGCTCAAAAGATTTCCTTTGAGGCCTTTTCCAGGTTTTCCTGACATTCAACACAGTACCGGGCGTCGGGAATGACTTCAAGGCGCTTCAAAGCGATGGGTTCCCCACAATCCTCGCATATCCCAAAGGTTCCGTTCTCGATGCGATCCAAGGCTTCGTCCACCTCCATTAACTTTCCCCTCTCGTTTTCGCTCAGGCTCATAAGGAGGTAGCGATTGGAAATGGTCGCGGACTCATCCGCGATATCCTGAATTCCGTTCTGGCCGATTCCTTGTGCGGACACATCTCGCTGTCTTATCCCTTCGATAATCTGCTCCCTCACCTGAAGTAACCTCTTTCTAAACCGCTCTGCTAATTTGGGTTCCATCTCCCTCTCGGAAAAGCTGCTAAACCCTTGCCTTTCGATTTAGGCTGGACTTCCTCGCCATCTGCTCCACCCGATCAATCCTGGGCGCATCGAGCCATAGTCCCTCCAAATCGTAGAATTTCCTGATCGGGTCGAGAAAGATATGAACCACCACATCATCGTAGTCCATAAGAATCCATTTCCCCTCTTCAAACCCCTCCACCCCCAGGGAATAGATGCCCATCTTCTTCAAGTGCTCAACGATGGAACGGGCAATGGCCTGAACTTGACGATCCGACCTCCCGCTGCAGATGAGGAAGTATTCGGTGAAGGAGGAGATATTCTTGAGGTTCAAGAGCACCAGATCGAAGGCTTTTTTCTCTAAAGCGGCGCGGGCGCACTGGAGTGATTTTTCCCTCGGACTCCTCGGTTTACTATTTCCTCGGCCCATCTCCTTCAACTTCGAAACGCTATCCCTCCTAATCCCCCTTAGCCCTGTAAAAATGATGTCTCTTAATATATGCCTCCACCTCCGGAGGAAGGAGATATCGTACGGACCTCCCCTTGCCTATTTCTTCCCTGATTTTGGTGGAGGATATGTCCAAGAAAGTAACCTCCTGCAAATAAACAGAATACCCATCCCGATGGATAAGGCGGTTCTCCCCTCCATGGAAGGTAAAGGCATCGGCTATTTCCGGGGGAAGAATAGAGGCAGAAAAAGGCTTGTCGAATCCCGGCCTCGTCATCACGATAAAGTGGCAGAGGGAGAAGAGTTCTTGAAAGGCCTTCCACGTCCCGATCTCCAAGAAGGCGTCCATGCCGATAATGAAGAACAGGTCCAAATCAGAACCATGCCTCTCTCTGAAATATTGGACCGTTCCGATGGAATAGGACTTGCCCGGCCTCTTTAACTCAATATCGGATACGGAGAAGTGGGGATTGCCCGAAATTGCCAATCGCACCATCTCCATTCGATATTCTCCCGAGACATCCCCCTCAACCCTTTTATGAGGGGGGATTGCCGCGGCAATGAAAGTAATCCTTTTCAGATCAAACCGTTCCCGTATCTCTTCTGCCGCCCTTAGGTGCCCTAAGTGGATGGGATTGAAGGTTCCGCCGAAGATCCCTATCCTCACCCCTCACCTCAGCCAATTCCCGATCATAATGCCTATGCCCCTGGCAGATCCCTCGCCTTACTCCCTTCTATCCGATGGATGACTTCTCCCATCAATTCCGCCACTCCTTCGCCCTCTAAAGCGGAAATGGGAAAGAGCGGTGTCCCCATCTCGGCGAATCTTTCCTTAACCTCCGGGATCCTCTCTTGAACATGCTTCAGGTCAATTTTGTTGAGGACAACTACCTGGGACTTATCCAATAGACTGGGGCTGAATACCTCCAGCTCGCGGTTAACGGACCTAAAGTCTTCAATGGGATCGGAGCGGTGAGGCTCAGAGATGTCGAGGAGATGAATAATGAGGCCCGTCCTTTCGATATGCCGTACGAACCCTATGCCCAGCCCTGCGCCACGATGTGCTCCCTTGATCAGTGCAGGAAGATCAGCGACCACCAATCGGCCAAATTGGCCGTAACTCGCTACCCCGAGGTTGGGTATGATCGTTGTAAAGGGATAATCGGCAATCTTAGGCCTTGCCGACGATATCCTCGCCATGAGCGTCGATTTCCCCACATTTGGATAGCCGATCAAGCCCACATCGGATAAGAGCTTCAGTTCCAAGTCCAGGCGCCGCTGCTCGCCCCCTTGGCCCTTTTCTGCCCGGGTGGGCGACCGATTTATGGAGGAGACGAATCGGGCGTTCCCCCTTCCCCCCCTGCCCCCCTGAGCCATCACAAGGCTTTGGCCCTTTACGGCAAAGTCCTTTATGAGATCCCGGGTCTCCAAATCCCTAACCACGGTTCCCACGGGGACCCTGATAACGCAATCCGATCCCTTCCTTCCGGATTTTTTCCGCTTGCCGCCGTGCTCGCCATCTTCGGCCTTATGATGTTGACGAAAAGAAAATTCCAAAAGGGTTAGCGGATGCGAATCGGATACCAGGAGGACATCCCCTCCCCGTCCACCGTCTCCTCCGTCTGCCTTCCCCTTTGGAATTGATTTTCCCCGCCCGAAACTTATGCAACCGTTGCCGCCATCACCCGCCTTGACCGATATCTTGGCCTTGTCCACGAACCTCGCAGCTGCGGCAATGGCGGCCCTGGAAGTCTTAAGGGGCATAGACGCTGACCTGTCTCCGGTCCTTTCCCCTCCTCTCGAATCTCACAAACCCATCTATTTTCGCAAAGATCGTATAGTCCCTTCCCATCCCCACGTTTTGGCCGGGGTAGACCTTAGTACCCTTTTGCCTCACCAGAATATTTCCGGCGCGAACAACCTGGCCGCTGAAGCGTTTAACCCCCAACCGTCGCCCAGCGCTATCCCTGCCGTTTCTCGAGCTCCCTCCTGCTTTCTTATGGGCCATGGAAGCTTCCCTCCCTTTCCGACTATGTCACCCTCTCAGGCTTTTATCTGTGAAATCATCAATTTGGTATAGAGTTGGCGATGCCCCCCCTTTCGCCTGACGTTCTTTCGCCTCTTCATCTTGAAGATGATGATCTTCCGTGCCTTCCCCTGTTCCACGATTTTGCCAAAAACCCGTGCCTTGGAGACGACAGGGGTTCCCACTTTAAAGCTCTTTTCACCCTCGACCAGCAACACCTCCTTCAATTCCACCACATCGCCCACCTCTCCATCGATCCTTTCGACCTGGATGAGATCCCCCTCCCGAACCGTGTACTGTTTTCCTCCCGTCTGAACTACTGCATACATTCCTACGTCCTCTCGCCAAGACAAATGTGACATAAAACGTAATACATTTTCCGCTCCTTGTCAATCCCATTTCGGGCATTCGGGCAATGGATACCGTCTTCCATTAACGACGTTGAGGTCACTGAAAAACTCGCTCGTGTTTCGTGTCCGTATCCGTTGTTCGTGTTCGTGAAACGTGTTCGTGTCCGCCCTCAGACTTCCACAATCTCGAATTGATCCTGATGGAGTCCATCCTTGACCTTAATGACGATCTTCTTACCCAATTTTCGTTCCAGGTGTTCGATGCCCGCCCGCTCCTCGTCATATAAGAGGTCCGCAACTTCCGGGTTGACGTCCACCATTATGGTGGCACCACCCAAACCCGATGCAATCCGTTCGATCTCCCGAAAGATGTCGTAGCAGACCGTGGTTTTCGATTTCACATACCCCGCTCCATCACAGTAGGCACACGGCTCGCACAGGGTCCTTGGGATACTCTCCCGGGTTCTCTTCCGGGTCATCTCCACCAACCCCAGCTCGGAGATCTCCAGGATGTTGGTCTTTGTCCGGTCCTTCTTAAGCGCCTCCTCCAGGGCAAGGTAAACCTTCTCACGATCCCCATCCCTCTCCATGTCAATGAAATCGATGATAATGATTCCCCCGATATTCCGCAACCTCAGCTGGTAGGCGATCTCCTTTGCCGCTTCCAGGTTGGTCTTAAGGATTGTATCCTCTAAATTCCTCTTTCCCACGAATCGCCCCGTATTAACATCGATGGCCGTGAGCGCCTCCGTCATTTCGATAACGATATATCCCCCTGATTTCAACCAGACCTTCCTCCCCAGGCTCTTGTCGATCTCCATCTCGATACCGTAGGCATCGAATATGGGTTCCCTGCCCTCGTACATCTCGATATCACATTTGAGCTTGGGCATGTAAGTCTTGGTGAAATTCATGATATTCCGATATTCCTGTCGATCGTCGACCACGACTTTGTTAACCTCTGGCGAGAGGAGATCCCGAATGACGCGGAGAACGATATTCAGGTCGCTGTGAATAAGGCTCGGCGCCGAGCAATTTTCCTTTTTCGACTGAATGTTATCCCACAGCTTCTGCAAGAAATCCATGTCCCCTTTGAGCAGCTCCTCATCCCCTCCCTCGCTGGCTGTTCTCACGATGAAACCCAATCCCTGGGATTTGAGCCCCTGTACGATTTCCATCAATCGCCTTCTCTCTGTATAGTCCTTGATTCTCCTGGAAATACCAACGTGGTCAACCGTGGGCATGAGCACGAGATAGCGGCTCGGAAGGGTGAAATGGGACGTGACCCTCGTCCCCTTCGACCCGATGGGCTCCTTTGAAACCTGGACCAGGATTTCCTGCCCCTCACACAGCAGGTCCTCGATCTGCGAGGGCTGGGATGGAAAACTGGGGGCGAACTCATAATCGCCCTCTTCCTCCGAGTCCTCTTCCAACATGAGACTGTATTCCTCAATATCCCGATAGATATCGGAAACGTACAGAAAGGCCGCTTTTTCCAAGCCAATATCAACGAAGGCCGCCTGCATTCCGGGTAACACCCTGACCACTTTCCCCTTATAGATATTACCCACAATGCTTCTCCCCTTGGTCCTCTCGATGTAAGACTCCGCGAGCATGCCGTCCTCGAGCAAGGCCACCCTCGTTTCATGCGGGGTAACGTTTATGATGAGTTGGTTTGACATTGGACTGCCCCCCTCACGTTTCGGCTAGCTTGATAAACCGCAACCCCTTCACCTCTTCTTCGGTGAGGCCGAAAACCCGGCTGACCACTTCTCTCGGCCGGGGAATCCATCCGTCCCCTCCCCTCAAATGAAATTCGACCACTCCCCCCCTCCAATTCAACAACTCCCGGAATGAGGGGGGAAGGCGGCGGGTATCCATTTTCGGCAAGGGGATCGAATCCCTTATCCTCACCTCGTCCACCACGGAACGAAGATCGATCTTCCCAATACCCCTCTTTCTTCTTTGAGCATGAATGAGGTAATCCATCTCCAAAAAGGACTCGATCTTCCTCTGGAACCCCGTGAGCTTGGAAAAGCCCACAACGCACCAGTGGGCATCCTTGGGGAAACCCACCTCTTGTGATGAGGAGTGACTGTCCGGAAACGACACCTCGAATCCCTCTGGCAGCTCCCCATTGAGCTTTTCCATAAAGACCTCAGCCTTCATGGGCTCAAGGAGTTCGAATTCCGCAAGCTCTGCAAGGCTTTCCACTCCGAGGGGAAGCGCTCCCTGGAAGCGAATCTTGGGCAGGGGATGAAATCCCCGCGAATATGCCAGCGGCAGGTGAGCCCTTCTCGCTGCTCGGCGAAAGGCAGTTACCATTTCAAGGTGGGACAGAAACCTTGCCTCCCCGAGTTTAAAAACTTTTGCCCGAATCCGCACCGGCGAGGTCATCCGTTTCCTCTGGCGAATGCTCGGGCGGAAAGGTATATCCCGTTTCAACTGCAGCCCCACCCCGTTAGGACCACATGCTCCACAACCCTCGCAGGAATCAGCGCTGCACGGGGGAGAGGTTTCTCCCCGAAGGCTCCTTTTCCACTCTCGAAGGAGGAAATCCTTGTCTATCCCCGAAAGAACGTGGTCCCACGGGAGTACTTCGCAAGAAGTCCTCCTACGATTGGCATAGAATTCCATGTTCAGTCCGCAGGAGTCAAAGGCCCGCTTCCACAAATCGAATCGGAAATGCTCACTCCACCCATCGAAACGGCAACCCAGGTGGTAAGCTTCTATGAGGACCCGAGAGAGCCTCCGATCACCCCGTGCGAACACCCCTTCGAGGACGCTCATGCCGGGGTCTTGCCACTTGAGCCTTACCCCCCGCTCCCGAAGTTTGGATCTCAAGTACATATGCCTATCCAGTATGTTCGTCAGCGGGATTTGAGGCTCCCATTGAAATGGGGTGTGGGCTTTCGGGATGAACGTGGACACGCTCGTGTTCACGTGGATTGAACTCCTCCCCCTCCCCCCCGTGGACCGAAGCCGTCCGGAAAGATCAACCACTGCCCTCAGGTCTTCCTCCTCTTCGGTGGGCAGGCCGACCATGAAGTATAGTTTAACGGATCTCCACCCCCTCTGCGAGAGATGCCTGGCGGCTTCAAACAGCCCATCCTCCTCGATACCTTTATTGATTACGTTCCTCAGCCTGGGCGTTCCGGCCTCTGGAGCGAGGGTAAATCCGGTTTTACGTACTCTCAGGATTTGGTCCATCATCCCTTGGTTCAGGGTCTCAATCCGCATGGATGGGAGGGAAACGGCTACCCTTTCCCCCGCATATCGTCCCATCACATCCGCCAATAATTGCCCAATGCAGGAATAATCCCCAGCGCTCAGTGAGAGGAGGGAAATCTCCTCATATCCCGTCGCGGTCAATCCTTGGTGGATAATCCCTTTCACTTGATCAAGGCTTCTCTCCCGGTAAGGCCGATAGACGAAACCGGCCTGGCAAAATCGGCAACCCCTTTTGCAGCCTCTGGCGACCTCCACGGTTAACCTGTCATGGATAACTTTCGTAAAGGGAAGGGCAGGACGGGTGGGATGGACAACGGTATCCAAATCACCAATTATCCTTTTTTCGATATGGCCTGATTCCCCTGCCAGGGGCCTGATCTCCGCAATGGTGTTATCAGGGTTGTATCGAACATCGAAGAGGGAGGGAACATAAACGCCTGTCACCTTCGACATTTCCCGCAACAACGTACTCCTATCGCCCCGAGCTTTCTTCCACCGAAGGATGGTGTCGCTGATCTCCAGGATTGCTTCTTCGCCCTCCCCGATGAAGACGGCATCGAAGAAATTAGCGACAGGTTCGGGATTGAAGGTGCATGGCCCACCGGCCAGAATGATGGGATCATGCTCGTCCCGCTCATTGGCCAGCAGCGGGATAGATGAGAGTTCCAGCATGGTCAGCACGTTGGTAAAGCTCAGTTCGTACTGGAGGGAAAAGCCGACAACATCGAAATTCCTCAGCGGAGTACTCGATTCCAAGGAAACCAGGGGAAGCTCCCTGTCCCTCAGGATGGCCTCCATGTCAATCCAGGGGGTAAAAACCCTCTCACAAGCGATGTCATCCCGGGAGTTAAGAATCGAATAGAGGATCTGCAAACCTATGTGGGACATACCCACTTCGTAGGCATCGGGAAAGGCGAGGGCAAACTTGAGCCTGGCTTTCTTTGGGTCTTTATGAAATGAATTAACCTCGTTGCCAAGGTACCGGGACGGCCTGGAAACGAAGGGCAATAACCCCGCTATCATCAACGACACACCAAATGAAGGATTTATTAACAAAATAGAATGCTTACCACCCTTTGTCAACCACGGCGGGCCTTGAGCCCCCCATGGTTCTCGGGATGGTCGACCGAACCCGAAGGAGTGCTGTGATTCCCCCGCCCATAGAAGATGTTGACTCCAATAGAATTCTGTGCTACGTTTTTTCAAGAAAATACGCTATTTAGGTTACCCTTGGGGAAGACGGTGAAAATCCGTCGCGGCCAGGCCGCTGTGAATGGGGATCCTTTGGCTGCTATGTGAGCCAAGGACCCTTCGACTCATCGGGGATTTCAGATCCTGGAGGGCGAAGGGCGAAACTTGCAAAGGCCACTGTCCTGAGTTCAGCGAAGGATGGGAAGGCGCAAGGAGTAGGTTGATCCATAAGCCAGAAAACCCGCCTAGATAGCCTTCACATGAGTCTTCCATGGAAGATGGTGAAGGAGGACCGAACCCAGCCCTTCCCTTGGAGGCTGGGTTTTTTAATAGGGAGGAAGGG
>Ga0180438_10003342_pt1 | contig 24366 bp, 23 predicted proteins | sample SS_ome_12_FD_132455 | JGI IMG/M metagenome (GOLD analysis project Ga0180438, IMG submission 132455) | Hypersaline lake sediment archaeal communities from the Salton Sea, California, USA - SS_3_D_2 metaG | ecosystem: Environmental > Aquatic > Non-marine Saline and Alkaline > Hypersaline >... | reverse complement strand
CAACTATGCCATTGTCGTCACCTCGCGCGGCTGCCCCTTCCAGTGCAACTTCTGCTCCCCACGTAGCGCCCACGCCCCCTACCGAGCCATGAGCGCACATCGTGTGCTGGAGATGCTGGACCAACTGTACTATGAGTATGGCACCCGTGTATTCTGGTTCAGCGATCTGTCCTTCAACGTCAGCACGCAACGAACCGAGCAGATACTCGATGGGATCATCGAACGCGGCTGGACGGATGTGCACATTGCCCTGGACGGAACTCGCACCGACCTCATTATTCGCGACCAACACTTGCTGCCAAGAATGAAAAGGGCCGGCGTCTTCCTGGTATGTCTCGGTGTGGAGTCACCGTTCGAACGTGACCTCGTGCAGTATCAAAAGGGCACGACGAGGCAGAAGGCAGAACAAGCGGCATCACTGATCCGGAAGCATGGCATCCATACCTGGTGCTTCTTCATGATCGGGAACCGAGAGCACACAGAGGAAGACATCCTCAAGACACTAGAGTACGCAAAACGGTTGGACCCCACCATCGCCATCTTCACACTGGTCACGCCCGTCCCAGGCACCGCATTCTACGACGAACTGCTCGCAAAGGGCCTCATCGAGGAGTACGACTGGGCGAAATACGACTTTGGCCATCCAATCATACGTCTCGACCATGTCTCGCGGGAGCGCCTTCTTGAGCTGTATGAACAGTGCTTCAGCGGTTTCTACAACCGCCCCTTGAAAATCATCAAGCATGGCTTTCTGGGCGACCAGTTTGCCCGGTACACCTATCGTTTCCTGCGGTTCGTCAATACAGCGCGACAGATCAAAGAAGGCACCCTTTAGTGACTCTCAACGTCGGCTCCACGACCCTTCTCGACGCCTTTCAAATAGCTGCGCTGGCCATGTTCCTTCTGATCTTTGTCGGAAGGACGATCCAGTTGCGCATCCGCGAACGCATCAACCCGATTACCCTCAGCTTGGGGAAACGTGGGATGCTTGGTGCGGCGGAGGTGGCTCTCTTCATCGAGGTCAATGTGTGGGCCCTTGCCGTACTCGAACACACGCTTCCTGGCTTCGACGCTCCTCTGCCGGCATGGTTTCGCACGCAATTGATTCGCTCAGCGCTCTGCCGGATTGCCGGTGTGTGTTTGATCATTCTGGCCTTCCTGATTTGTCTCCTGGCATTGCGAGCGCTTGGCAGCTCTTGGCGCCTGGGCATCGACGAAAACCGCCCAGGTGAGCTGGTCACCAGTGGGATCTATCGTTTCTCCCGCAATCCGATCTTTGTCTTCTTTGACCTGTACTTTGTCAGCACCTTCCTGCTGAACGGCACGGTCCTCTTCCTGCTGCTTGCCCTGTTTACCATTGCCAACCTGCACTACCAGATTCTGCAAGAAGAACGGTTCCTGAGCCAGGCACACGGCCGAGCGTATGTACAGTACCGGCTCCAGACCTGTCGTTACGCAACGTGGCAACGGCTGGCGGAAGGGCTCACCTGTGCAGGGCCCGGGAGACGCAGCCAGCAGGTTCCAGACCGCCCGGACGACCGTCTGGCTGGCCCGTCTTCCTAGCCGCTGACACATAATCCTCTCAAGCGTGTTTCGACATGCAGACAAGCTGCCAGAGACAGAACGTTAGCCAGCGTGTCCCGCCCGAGAGTGCTGACGACCTGCCTCACGTGGGAGGACACTCGCAGAACTGCCGCGGTGGCTTGACGTCGATGCACACGCTTCTGAGAGCTGAGAACCCCATCGATTGCACCATCATGCAGCGCCTCAACCGATTCGTTGTCGAGGTGTCGATCGGCAACCGTCTCCACCGGGCCTGGATCAACAACACCGGTAGGCTTGAGCAATTCATGGTGCGAGGTAGGCGTGCGTACTGCCTGACCAGGAATTCCGCTGGCAAGACAACGCACCGCTTGTTTGCGATTCATGAGGGTAGGCAGGGTGCTCTCGTGGACACGCATTTGCAGATGAAAGCCTTTGAGACGTGTCTGCGTCGAGGCCTGCTACCCTGGCTCGGGTCGGCAGGGCGCTTCAATCGAAACGCCAGGCTGGGGGACTCGCTGATTGACTACTGGTTGCCTAATAGCGAGCTCTATCTCGAAGTCAAAAGCGCGGTCCTTCGCCGTGATTCCTTCGCCATGTATCCCGACTGTCCATCATCTCGGGGCCGCAAGCATATCAGGGACCTTATCGCCCACGTGCTGGCCGGCGGGCGCGCCTGCATTCTCTTCGTCGCCGCCTTGCCCTCCGTCGAAGCCTTTCGCCCAAACGCCGAAGCCGATGCAGAACTGGCTCTCTTGCTGCGCAGCGCCACATCGGCCGGGGTCGATCTCCGCTCCATCGCCATGGTCTATAGCCCCAGCGAGGGTGCGGTGCTGCTCACCAGCCCAGACCTGCCCGTCCGACTCGAACAAGGTGCCAGCACTCGTGTCTGAACTCACAAGCAGACGACTCAGGTTCATCGCTTTGGACGAGGACAGCGTGCGGTCGAGCGTGGATGACCCGGCTCAGCTGGGGAGGAACCTTGTGCTGCGCCTGAAGTAGCTCGAGCTCTGGCCTCGCTCCTTCCAGGCGCAGCCAACTGTTGTATGCACACAGGCGAATCATCGAGCAGCAGGAGCGATGGCTCATCGGAGGCCTGTGCGTCAAGGCATCTCCAGGCAAGAGCGGAGTTGTCAAAGTTGGGTATCGGCTGTCACCTGAACGCCAAGGACAGGGTTACATGACCGAGGCTCTGCGAGGGAACTGCCGCGCGCACTACCAACTGTCTTGCGCCGCCTGGCCGCCGCGAGTATAATCTTAGCCCAACAAGGCCTGACCGGGGGAGGGTTGCGGTGGAGATTCGTCCTTTGGGCAAGACTGGCGAACATATGCCCATTCTCAGCCTGGGATGCCAGCGACTTGTCGACGAGGAAGGATGCAGCGAGCAAGAGGCGGTTGCTATTCTCAACACGGCTCTCGATCGTGGAATCCGGTACTTCGACACCGCGTGGATCTATTCCCACGGACAGAGTGAGCAGCGCGTTGGCCTGGTCGCCAAGCGCCGGCGCCAGGAGATGTGGATTGCCACAAAGGTCTGGGACACGACGCGTGATGGCGCGCGGCGACAGCTCGAGGAAAGCCTAGAGCGACTGCAGACCGACCATGTAGACGAATGGCGGTTGCACAACGTTTGGGACATGGCACGCCTGGACGCGATGATGGCCCCGGGCGGCGCCCTCGAAGCCGCTTTGCAGGCGCGAGAAGAAGGCCTAGTTCGCCTGATAAGCATCTCAGGACACACCGATCCCCAGGTGCAGGTCGAAGCCCTGCGTCGTTTTCCTTTCGATACGGCTTTGGTCGCCGTCTCTGTGTTGGACCACTTTATCTACAGCTTCGCTGAAGAGTTCCTGCCTGTGGCGCAACAGCGCGGTGTCGGCGTCGCGGGCATGAAGGTGATGGCCCTGGGCAGATTGGCATCGGTTGCCGATCGGGCGCTGCGATATGCGCTCGCACTGCCTCTCACCACGATTATCGTGGGGTGCTCTACCATGGCGCAGCTGGAGGCCGACCTGGAGGTCGCTGAGGGGTTCACACCTATGACCGGGCCAGAGCGTCTGGCCCTGTTCCAGGAAGTGATCAAGCTTGTGTCGCCGCAGGTGTTGCCTTGGAAGGCACCGGACTGGAACCGCCCAACTGAATGGAAACCTAGGCAGGAGCCGACAGGGTTCTTGAAGTGGTGAGAGATGCTCTGCATCATGATCTGCCAGCAAATACTACACACCGGAAAGAGGAGGCATGGACTGGAGCCACGTTGATGGAGAGAACAAGGGCGAAATCCAATTCTACGCCCTAAGCACCTGCGGCTGGTGCCGCAAGACGAAGCAGTTACTGGACGAACTGGGAGTAGCGTACGACTACTGCTACGTTGATCTACTGAGCGGCGACGAAAGAGACCAAGCGGTGAAGGAACTGCAAGGCTGGAACCCTAATCGTTCCTTCCCCACGGTCGTTATCAACGGTTCCAAGGTCGTCGTCGGCTACAAGCCGGATCGGATCAAGGAAGTGCTGGGCATATAGGCCAACCGATCGACTTCCGACCGGTCTCGTTGACAGCGCTCGCGAGGCCCAATAGCGCCCAGCCGACCTGTTCGGCACAAATGGGTGCACATGCTCGCGACAATGGCGAAAGGAGAGGACGTGGACTGGATCTACGTTGATGGAGACAATCACGGAGACATCGTTCTCTATGCACTGAGCACCTGCGGCTGGTGCAAGAAGACGAAGCAGTTCTTGGACGATCTAGGCGTGCAGTACAGGTACAAGTACGTCGACCTAGCGTTTGGCGAGGAGCGTGAGCAACTGCTGGAGGAAGTCAGACAGTGGAATCCGCGCTGCTCCTTCCCCACCATCGTGTTGGGCGACCGCTGCATCGTGGGCTTCAAGCCTGAAGAGGTCAGGGAGGTGTTGGGGCTATGACCGAGCAGAGGATCTCCGACGACGAGGTCGAAAAGCTCCGCCTCCGACTGGACCGCGACGCCGAGGCCTCTGGCTACCATCTGAACCCCGATGTGGAATTCGTAAGAGAGCTGGCCAGAGGGCTGATCACCAACGAGCGTCGTTATGGCTACTGGGCTTGTCCGTGCAGGTTGGCGTCTGGACAGAAGGAAGAAGATCTGGACATCATCTGTCCCTGTGACTACCGCGATCCCGATCTGTCTGAGTACGGTTGCTGCTATTGCAGCTTGTACGTTTCGCAAGCTGTGCTCAACGGCGAGCAGGAGGCAGGTCCCATCCCGGAGCGCCGCCCGCCGCCCGAGCAGAGAGCACAGGCCCAGGCGCCAGCCGCCGTCGCCCCCTCGGACAATCTGGCCTACCCCGTCTGGAGATGTCGCGTGTGCGGCTACCTGTGCGCCCGCGACGAACCGCCGGGGGTATGCCCGATCTGCAAAGCCAAGAAGGATCGTTTCGAGAGGTTCATGTAGCTGGTTGAGCAATGGGACGGCAGAGGTGATGAGCCCTCTGGCCCTGCTGCCAGGGACACTAGATCTATCGAGAACTTGCCATGCCCAAGTCGGAGCAGGAGAAGAGCTCACGACGCAGCTCTTCGCTCACCGCGACCCGGCGCACACGAGGACATGGCAGGCGCGCCCTAGCCGATCGCCAGTGTAATGCTTATACGGCCAACAGTGCCACCAGCGCACAAGGGGCCATCACACCGGCGGGCCTGTCTTCTCAGTGCAGGCCAAGACGTGGCCAGACGCATCTAGTGGCCAGCCTGCGATAGGGACTCCCGACTCTCTGTGGCTCCAACTAGCGGTTCACCGCCGCGCGCGCTGCAAGGATGTTGCCCAATGGCGTGTTCACGTACATGACACAGCCGGTCCCGACAATCAAGCGTCGCCCACCAGTCTGCTGAAGGGCCTCACGCCCGGCGGCCTCGACTTGGTCGGGAGTACCACGCAACATTGTCTCGATGCGGTGCAGTCCTCCTATCAGCGCTCCGTCGAAACGCTCCGCTGCTTCACCTAGCGACGGCGGTGTCTCTTGATCATGCCAGTTGATCGCCTGCACCGGATACTGGGCCGCAAGGTCAAACATCACGTGGTTTCCGTGCAGATGCAGTACATTGAACCACAAGCCCTCTGCAGCCGAGAGCACGCGCAGGTCATAGGGCTTGCCGAACTCCGCGTATTCAGCCTCACTCAGCAGATCATACGTAGCATGCTGTAGTGCCAGGAATATGCCGGCGATTCCGGTACCGCGCGCTGCCCCTATGAAACGAATTGTGCTCTCGGTGATGGTCTCCAGTCCTGCCTTGAGCGCTTGTGGGTGCTGCCGCAGGTGGGGCAGTAGATGTGGTCCCGCCAGGTTCTTCGCCTGGCTCAACGGATTGAAGATGGTCTGGATGAAAGGCGTCCCTTCTTCCAGTCCCCGCCCGATCAGGTCGAGGGCCCGGCACATCTCTGACAGCCCGCCCTTGTACGGATCCAGGACTTTCAGACGTCCCCAGCCTTCAGGATGCTGAATCACGCGCTCGCCCCAGGTGCGCGTTCCCTCCTCATTTCCGACCCACCACGACTCGGCACCCCAGTCAGTGATACAGTAGTTGCTGGCCGGCATGCACTTGACAAAGTCAAAATCATAGGTCCCCTGAAAGTCAAGCGTGGCCCTAGCTAGATCCACCGCTCGCTGGTCGTCGCCGGGCCAATGCCGCCACAGGGCGACAGCCGGTCGATCGACCGCTTCACCTGCGATGGTCGCCTCAAGTCGCTCTCGTTTGCTCATCTGCTTCATGTGATGTCCTCCACAAGCGTATTGTCCTCCGCTGGTGATTCTACCACAAATCGGGCGGTTTTCCGCCAATCACTCCCCGATAGAGCTCTTCGACTGAGTAGCTGCAGTGCGCCATGTGCGATTTCCCGCTCGAGTGCAGGCCGCGCACCAGATCTTGCGGTCACCACAGGCAGCTTGACAGCACCCGTCTGTTGCGCTATCTTCGACCTCAGCGCTAGCTCGTCCCGCGCGGCTGACGAGACGCAAGCCACCGGCATCAGGGGAGTAGCGCGACGGACCAAAAACTGACGCTGCGTTCACCTTTGCAAGTGATAGGAGAGATGGTGCAAATGTCGAGACAGAAGATCGTTGCCATGTTGAGCCTTGTGGCAGCCGCCTGCGTTGCCGGCTGTGCACGAAAAGCGACTCCCTCACCAACCGCCGTGCACACGCCTCAGCTCACAGCCACTTCGATCCAGCCGGCTGCCACTCAATCACCGACTCCGGTGTCTCCCACCACAACACCGAGTCCCGCAGCAACCGAGGCTTGGGCAACGTACACCGACCCCTCCTTCCAGATCACGTTGAGATATCCCTCAACCTGGCACTTCGTATCCGGCTACGGCGTCAAGTACGCTGGTCCGGACGGTTTCTTCCAGCTCAGCGGCATCTCCGGCCCCGCAGCATCGATAGACGAGATTGCCGAGGGCGAGGCCTACCACAAGCTCTCCCCCTACGGCTCACAGCCGACCATCGAATCCCTAGAGGTCGATGGTCACCCCGCGCGTCTTATCCTGCCTTCTTCGGACCAGCCGACGGCTATGGCGGGTCAAGCAGCGCTGATCGTGCAACTGCCCGGGCCGGTCGAGGTCGGCAGTGACATATACAACTACCTCGTACTGTGGGCCGATGAAGAGCATATCCAGGAGTTTGGCGAGACACTGACCCTGCAGAAGCCGATCGACGTCGCAACGCCGACGGTCGCGTGGGCAAGCATACCAGCCGGCGTGCAGAATGTGTTGATCGCCCTCAGCAGGCAGTTTCAGGCCAAAGCTGACCAACTCCAGCTTCTGGGCTACGAACACGTTAGCTGGCCCAACGGCTGCCTAGGCATTCCAATGCGCGCCGTCTGCACTCAGGCGGTCGTGCCAGGCTTTCGTGTTGTCATCCGTTTTGAAGGCCAGGACTATGAGTACCGCACTGACCTGCAGGGCTCACGCCTCCTTCTCGCCTCTGCACCTTCACACGGTATCGCCCAACCGGCTTTGACCTGGGAGGGCGGACAGGTATGCGACACACTGTTGCTGAGCGAGGAAGGCAAAGCGGCCGTTGGACCGTGTGATGCGCCACTTCGCCCCACCCAGTTGTCGGAAGGCTCCAACCGCCTTGAACAATGGTCGTACCTGCTGAGCCAATTCGCCGGCTTCGAAGCCGGGACCCCGTCCGGCGACATCGTCTTCCAGGGGATTGGCCAGGAGAGCCCGACGCCAGCTTGGAGCCGCGCTCTTGGGGCCTGGGCACAACTTCTGTACCTAGAACTGGAGTCAGGACGCAGCGATCCCAGTTGGAGCACTGCGCTCACGTGGCAGGAAGAGATTGATCAGCGGCCGGGCTACTGCCGGGCGCTGCAGGTTCAGGACTTTGGCTACGCTCTTGCCAGTGAGACTCTGTGCGAGGGCGGTTTCAGACAGATCCAAGGCGAGGGCTGGCTGACAAGCGAGGAGCTTGCCTCGTTCGACGCCTGGTACTATGAATATGCTCGGCTGGACCGGCCAGATCTGTCGTTCAAGGGAGTTGGCACTGCCTCAGTGAGCGAACCAGAGATTGAACAGCTCGGGAGCTGGGCAAGTGGTCTTCACTCCAGGCTGGCTGGCCTCTAGCCCGGTATCACTGAGTTTTGCCACCACGACCTAGGACCCGAGGCTTGCCCAGGGCAGCCGTCTGTTGCCGGGCCAGCCCCCCAGGATGAGCATCTGCTGACGCTTCGAGGGTAGTACTCAGTCCACTGCCCACAGTCCGCCTGTGGCCTCCAGCCAGTCCGCGATCTCGTTCGTGGCCCCGGCCACATCATTGTCGGAGAGATCAACCTCCAATGTAGGCAGTATGGATTCTGCGATGAGTCGGCGAAACAGTTGCTGTTCTTGGACAAACTGCTGCAGGTCGCTGTACTGTGCAGGGTTCCCTGACACCTCCAGGCGCTCGTCGCGAGCTTGGGCAAACGACTCGGCGCTGCGTGTGCAAAAGACGAGACGGAATCCCAGCGGTACAAGCCTTGTCTCAAGCCAGGCAAAGTCATAGTCCTTGCCACGAGCTTGGAGTTGATAGGCCCGGGTAGAGATGTGGAAGCGATCGACGATCCAGGAGTAGTAGCGCAACAGCTCAAAGAGACGCAGCCATGTGCGGTAAGTTTCCATGGCCCGCTCTTCCTCGTGAGGTTCAAAGTTGATCAGTCCCCTTCCCCAGGGGTAGTTGGTGAAAGCACACCATTCGGCCGAGACAAGAGGTGAATGATAGCGATACTTGCGCGGGCCCACAATCCGTGGGTGCTCGTTCAGAGCAAAGGCGATCTCGGTCTTCAAGGTGAGCCGGGTGCCTTCCAGAATGATCTTGGGGCATAGCTTAGAGGACACTCGTCAGATCTCCTGCAGCGACGCTAACCGCACTGGCCTCGTGCCGGCCTCCCATGGGGCACTCGGATACCGCTTGGCGCATCAGTGGGTCTCCAACCATCGCTGCACCAAGTGGGCCCGTTCTGCACGACCCAGACGCACATAGGCCGCCCACTCCGCCTTCAGGCTGCGGACCGGGATGGACATTCCCCGCAGCGCAACAATCTCAGCGTTGCTGGCCAGACCCGGCGTCGGCTGCCACCCGTGGACCTCGTCGTACATCTCGACGTCGCCCATGATTTCCACACCGACCCCCTCCACAGACAGCACGCCAAAGTGCGATCGGATGCGCTGCGAGACGCGCCAGCGCACTGGCTGGACCGAGTATGCCTGGAAGCGACGCTCGATCTCGTACGCCCCGGCCTTGTCGGTCACGACGTCGATGTCGTGTACTTGCACGGGCAGACCATGAAGTGCCAGGTTCAGACTCGCCGTCACCAACCAACTCACGTCGCTGTCTTTCAAAGCACGATAGAGCACGCCTAGTGCGCGAAGATGGCGTTCTTCGATCACTCCTCGCTTCCCTCTCCTCTAGTCTCTCCACAGCAGTCTACACTGCAGCCCATGTGCGGGCCCTGGGCCATTGACCGTCTGTTTGTGCCACAATCGGGCTGATACTATAATGATACGACTTTGTCGATTGCATCACAAGCAGGATCGGGAAGCTAGTGCGCAAGACGAACGCGATGCGTCTTCTGGAGGCGCGCGAGATCCCATATGAGGCGCACACGTTTGATACAAACGTCCATTCTGCGCGGGCGTTGGCGGGCGTGCTTGGCGTGGATGCATCGCAGGTCTTTAAGACGCTCGTGGTAATGCGTGAAAAAGGGCGCCCGCTACTGATCATGGTTCCTGGAGACAGGGAAGTTGATCTGAAGTCGGTGGCTTCTAGGCTGGGTGAGAAGAGACTTCGCATGGCCAGCCAGAAGGAAGCCGAGCGACTGACCGGCTTGCAGGTCGGTGGCATCTCGGCGCTTGCGCTTCTGAACAAGGGCTTTGACATGTACGCAGATCAAGACATCCTGTCGTGGAACAGTGTCATCGTGAGTGCCGGCTGTCGCGGCCTCGACCTCAGCCTTCGACCGCAGGATCTCCTGCTAGTGACAGGCGCGCAGACCATACCGGCCATCAGTAGGGAAGATGAGGAGGCCGAATGAGCCCAAAGTCAGCGCCCAGAGAGACCAACTTGCCTCGGAGCTATATCATCGACATGGATGGCGTGATCGTCAAGGGCAATTCGCTGATCCCCGGAGCCGAGGATTTCCTGGCCCGTCTGGAGGCCGCGGGAGCCGAGTATCTGATCCTCACTAACAACCCGCTGTATACGCCGCAAGATCTGCAGCATCGCCTGCAGACACTGGGTCTGAAAATCCTAGTCAGACGCTTCTACACGTCCGCCATGGCAACCGCACGGTTCCTCGACTCGCAGCGTCCCAAGGGCACTGCCTTTGTAATCGGCGAGAGTGGCTTGACCAGCGCACTCCATGAAATCGGCTATATCTTGACCGACCACAACCCGAACTACGTCGTCCTGGGCGAGACGACCGCTTACAGCTACGACCGCATCACCCAGGCTGTCCGGCTGGTCGCAGCGGGCGCATGTTTCATCGCCACCAACCCGGACGTGAGTGGGCCCGCCGAGGGTGGCATAGAACCAGCTTGTGGGGCGATGGCTGCGTTGATCGAGAAGGCCACTGGCGTGCAGCCCTACTTCATTGGCAAGCCCAACCCGCTGATGATGCGCACCGCCCTGCGATACCTGAACCAACACTCTGAGAATACGACAATGGTTGGCGATCGAATGGACACGGACATCATTTCCGGCATCGAGAGCGGCATGGAGACCATTCTTGTGCTGACCGGCGTCACCAAACGCGAGGACGTGAACCGCTACCCCTACCGTCCCACGCGCATCCTGCCGTCGGTCGCGGACATCGAAGTCTGAGCCAGCCAGCGCCTGTCCAGGTCAAGAACCACCTCCACTTGGGACGGCTGCCCTCTCAGGCCGAATCAGCCCATGTCGATTTCACCCGCGCCACGACTCGCCTGGCACACGTAGATCTCCGGTACCACGCCGAGCGCGTCAAAATAGCCCGCTCGTACCCTGCTGGCAAACGCCTCCGCCTGGCCTTCCCACACCAGGTTCACGGTACAGCCACCAAAGCCGGCACCGGTCATGCGCGCCCCGAGACATCCCGGAGCATCGCGTGCAAGCCGCACCATCTCGTCGAGTTCTCGGCAACTGACCTCATAGTCATCTCTCAGGCTTGCGTGTGAGAGATCCATCAAGCGCCCAACCTCAGCGGCATCAGTGTCCCGCAGAGCCTCCACAGCCATCAACACCCTCTGATCCTCGCTCACGACGTGTCTGCAGCGCCGCAGCACCGTGGGCGGAAGGGCATCCGCATGGGCCTCAAGCTGCTGCAGCGTCACATCGCGCAGCGCCCTCGCGTTCAACACTTTCTCACGCAGGATCTCCACGCCTGCCTCGCACTGCTTGCGGCGAAGGTTGTACTCGGACTCGACCAGTCCACGGCGCTTCATGGTATCACAGACCACGATCGAGGCCCCAGTTGGCACAGGCACCAACTGGTAATCGAGGCTTCGGCAGTCGATCAGCAGGGCACTGCCCACTTGGCCCAGCACGGCGATGAACTGATCCATGATGCCACAGTTCATGCCCACAAACTCGTTCTCTGCACGCTGACAGATTTGCGCCAAAGTGACGGCGCCGACGCTGACATTCGAAAGTGCACAGAGCGCGGTTGCGCTGGCCACCTCTAGCGCTGCCGAAGAAGCCAATCCGGAGCCGATGGGTACATTCCCAGCAAGCGTCGCATCGATGCCGCGCAGGGCGAAACCTTGTTGCTGAAGCATCAGCGCCACACCTCGGACATAGTTGCTCCACGGTGCCGCTGCATCTGCCTCGATCTCTTCGAGGCCAAACTCACTACTCTGCTCGAACGACACCGACCAGAGTCTCACCCGCTGGTCATCCCGGACGCGGGCCGCAATCACAACCTGCCGGTCTATGGCAACCGGCAGAACAAAACCGTCGTTGTAGTCGGTATGCTCGCCAATAAGGTTGACCCGTCCCGGGGCCTGGAAGAAACGCGGCCGCCCCTTACCGTACCGCTGTCCGAAGGCGCTCGCAGCCAGTTCCCGAAGTGCTTCAAGACCCATGTCAACTCCTTTGCACGCCAGCTCTCTGCTTCGCAAGATGCTGTCCGAGCGGCCAGTCCAACACTGCATTTCGCCCAGCATAGCACAGACCCCTGTTCTACACAAGCTCCATGGAGCGTGTTCCACGGCTGCTGCAAAGTCGGTGTGCTTGTGATGTGGGTACCCGAAGGGGCAATGAATCATATCCTTGAGTGGCGCTGCTCCTTCGCTAACGCTCGAAGGGAAGACATCTGGTGCCACTTGAGATCATCTTCGCAGCGCTTGTCAAGGTACTTTGCAACAACCCTGGAGCGTGTTCACACTGTCCTACCATCGCGGCCAGCAGGAACCAGCCTTTTGAGAGCATGGGTCTTGCGGCTACAATACGATCACTTGCGGGTTCTGGAGGTGCACGATGAGGAAGGGCAAATGCTTGTCTCGCACCAGAGTTGGGTGCATAACGGTGCTGTTGAGCACACTACTGCTCAGCGCCTGCACAAAGCCCACGCCACTTCCGCCACCACCAGCAACGGAGACACCGAGCCCAACGCACACCAGTCCCGCAGCGACCTATACACCAACGCCGCTCGCCGAGGAACCTAGCGCGACACCCGAACCCGTGATTGAGACGACGCTCACGCCTACACCCTCATTCACAGCAACACTGCGCGTCGGCTGCTTGGACCCAGTTGAGCCCCTTCGGGCAATGGCCACAGAGCCCTCGACAGGGGATCTCATCCTCACACTCATCTACGACCATCTCGTGTATCCCTCGCTGGACAACACATACCAGCCATCATTGTCCACAAGGCGGGAGACGCTGGATGATGGGAGGACGTGGGCTCTCGAGCTTCAGCCAGGCGTGCGGTTCTCAGACGGTCATCCTCTTGGCGCCGAAGACGTGGCATTCACGGTACGTCTGTTCGCACAGCATCCGAGCTTTGCATATTACGCTGGTCAGGATGACCCAATCACGAGCATTGAGGCAACAGGCACTCACTCAGTGACCATTACTATGAACAGACCAGTTGGCAGCATCGACGCGCTGTTGTATTGGATGCCCATCCTGCCCGAGCACATCTGGGCAAGCCGCGACATCACAACGAGCACCGCGCTGGACGTGGCGACCGCAATCGGGAGCGGGCCCTTCATCCTCAGCCAGCTACAGGACGGACGAACCTCGCTTGTGTCCAATCGCGACTATTGGATGGGAGCACCCCAGATAGACGCCGTGGTCTTTGAGGAATTCGCTGACGCCGGTGCGCTCCTGCAAGGCTTGGCCGTCGGCACAATTGACCTCATCAACCGCGTGCCGCCTGAGTACATTGATGCGCTTAAGGCCACGGCCAACGTTCAGGTAGTCACGGGACCCGGATTGGGACTGCGTTGCCTGCGGTTCAACGTATCAGACGAGACGGCCAGCAGCGGACATGCTGCTCTCAGGGACCCCAGAGTGCGACTGGCCATCGCCCATGCCGTTGATAAGCAGCAGCTGATTGACTTGGCCCTAGGGGGCACAGGCATGCGCGGCCTGAGCATCATCCCGCCCGCACTGCGCACATGGTTCGATGCCAGCCTTGAGGACGTGTCGTTTGACCTGCCGGCGGCAAGGGGACTCTTGGACGCAGGTGGGTACAGCGATACGGACAGTGACGGCATACGCGAAATGCCAGGCGGCGAGGTGGAGCTCGTGTTTCGCCTCTTCACTGCGGCCGATTCCCCAAGTGCGGGCCATGAGGCGGAACTGCTCGGCAACTGGCTGCGCCAGATCGGAATTGGGCTGAGCGTGCAGGCGATGGAACCAGCAGCGTTAGAGTCGGCAGGCTGCCCTGCCTGCGACTATGATCTGCTCCTGGTGGACCGAGAGGCTGCTCAAGATCCCAGCCATCTCTTGGCAGCTTTCACCAGCAGGTCCATAGCCAGCGGCCTCAACGCATCAGGCTACTCTAACCCTGTCTACGATGACCTCTACGACCAACAACTGGCCACGGTTGATCAGGGGGCACGTCAACAGATCATCTCACAAATGCAGCAAGTGCTTCTTGAGGATCGCCCGTGCGTCGTGCTGTACTTTGATCTAGCAGTGCAAGCCTTTCGAAAGGACCGCTTCCAGAACTGGCTCTACGTCTTGAACGGAACTCTGTCGCTCGCTGACAAGCGTTCGCTCCTGCAGGTGAGGGCAATTCCATAGCGAGAAACATTGCCCGTCATCGATTCAAGTTGGACGAGCCCGGAGCGGGGAGCCCATGGCCCACTCCTTGAATAGCGCCTTTCTTGTGATGCCTGGCATAGCTGGGCTCTGTAGCTCAGGATGACCGTGCGCCCACGAACGAGGATCTGACACCATGCATTCGGTACGCCAGTCAGAATCGCCAAGGAACCGCCAGCGCAACGCCCACCACATCGTGGCACTGGCCTGCATTCTTGCCTGCCTGGCGATCACGCTTCTGGGTCCGCCGACCGCCACACAAGCAGATGCCAGCAAGTACCGCATCGATTCGACGCTGCACCTCCTGAAAGCCTTGCGCTCACGAGGCAACGTACCAGACCGTCTGCGCCCCCTCGTCTACGTCGAGGAATTGCAGGTGAGCATTCGTTTCAAGCGGGAGGCACTGCTGTCAGCCTCGAAGCTAGCCCAGATGCAGCGTGAATTGGGCTTGCAGTTCACTCGCCTGGACAGCAAGATCGTAGGTGCAGGGCGGGTCTATGCTGCCCGAATGGGCTGGGACGCTCTGGACCGCATTGCAGACTGGCCAGGCGTTGAACGTGTGGACTCGCTGTGGAAGCCCGCCGTGGCCGCACCGCTGGACCGCAGCATACATGCCATCCGCGCGGACGACGTGTGGGCCTTGCTCGATGCCGGTGGCTGGCCTGTCACAGGCAGAGGCATAATTATCGCAGCCTTTGACACAGGTGTGGACATCTTCCACCCCGACTTGTGGGATGTCGGGGGTACCTACCCGTGGCTGGATGTCAATCGCAACACCCGCTTTGATCCGGGCTCCGACGCAGTAGACTTGAATCGGAATGGCCGAGCTGATGCCGGTGAGCTTCTAGACCTACTTGATAGCGGCACCGCGCCCGGCAATGACCCAATCTTCGGAACCGACGATGGGGTGTATCGGACCACCATGGACTGGTTGTTCAACGATGCAAATGGCAACGGGTGGCGCGACTATGGGCCTCTCGCGGGCTACACGGAGTCCAATCCCTGCTATGGCGAACGCCTGTTCCTCTCAGATGACGGCGATCACGACGACATCCTCGAGATTGGCGAGGTGCTGCTCAGCTTGGACAAGTCCAAGATAAGGCGCACCGTGCTGTACACTGCGACAGGTGCAGTAGAACGCGTGCGTGGCACCAACCTCATCACCAATCCACCCGATGCCGAGCCAGGAGGCCACGGCACACAGGTTTGTAGCATCCTCGCCGGCGGCCATGTTGGGCTGCGTCGCTACACGGGCGTAGCCCCGGACAGCGAGCTGCTCGTGGCGAAATGGCGCGATCCAGAGGGGTACAACCGCTACATGGAGTATGTTCCGTGGGCTGCGGCCAAGGGTGCCAAGGTCATGTTGTACGAATACGGGAGTTGGATCCAGGAGTTCCTGGATGGATCGTCCAATCTCGAGCAAGCGCTAGACGCTCAGGCGGCGCAGGGCATCGTTCAGGTCGCTCCAGCCGGCAACCTGGCCGGTGGACAGAAACATGCCCACGTCATCCTAAGCAGCGGGCTCGTTCGGCCGACACACTTTGGAGTGCCTTTCGGATCCGGAATCACCGATGGCTGGATCAGCGTGCTGTGGCGAGCACCGGAAGATGCTGTGAGCGTCGAGCTCGCTCCCCCCATGGGCAATCCGGTCGTACTACCCGGCGATAACACGTGGCTCGCGCTCGGCGGCCACAACGTTTGGAGCTATCGAGAGCGGTCGCCGCGCGGCACAACCCGCTTCGACGTCATGATCGACCGCAACGGTGCACCGCTGCGTGATGGAGAGTGGACCTTACGCCTGCGCAACAACCGGACATCCTGGATCGATGTTCACGCCTACGTCTCAGACACCTTTGGCCAGTGGGCGGGTGGCATCACCTTCCTTGACAACACCGACGAGATGTACACCTTGACCTCCCCGGCCACTGCCGATAGCGCCCTCGCTGTGGGTTCATATAGCACGCGAGGTCGAACCCCGGGCGTGCTCGGCGGTCTCTCGTTTTTCAGTAGCCAGGGACCGCGAATCGACAGCGAGCTCACCCTAGATCTGGCCGCTCCCGGCCACTATGACATCGTCTCTGCCAGTCCAGTGGACGCTCCCGGCGCTGGTCCAGGCCAGTATGCCTGGTTCGGCGGCACCAGCGGCGCAGCGGCCCACGCCGCTGGTGCCGTAGCTCTCCTCCTTCAAAAAGAACCGTCTCTGTCTGCGCCACAAGTAACTCAGCGACTGGGAAGCACTGCCCGTGAGGACGATTACACCGGTATCGTCCACAACCCTCGATGGGGCTGGGGCAAGATCGATGTGGGAGCCGCCTTGAGTGCCCCTGTGCAGCCAACGCCCACCCCGCGCGGCCGAGTCCTGCTGCCGGTCACATTGAAGGACATTGCCGGCTAGTGCCTGTGGTCGTCTCACCGCTGTGCTCCTCCATCAGGTCACCATCCTTCAGCACCGCTGCAGTGGTTCAAGGCCCCTAGTTTTGTGTAAGGCCTCGCTTTCCGCTAGAATAGCGGTACATACGCCAAGGCGCGCTTCGAGGTAGGAAGGAACCTATGTATACGACTGAGGATGTACGAAAGGCTGTGATACCGGTCGGCGGGCTCGGCACACGGCTCCTGCCGCTGACCAAGGTCTTGCCAAAGGAGCTGCTCCCTGTGGGACGCCGGCCCGTGGTGCAGTATGTCGTTGAGGAGATGCGTGCGGCGCGGATGGAACACATCTGCCTCGTAACGGGCCGAAAAAAGTCGCTCATCCAGGAGCACTTTGACCATGATCCGGAACTTGTGCGGCACCTGCAGGACCGGGGCAGCGACGAACTGCTGGCAGAGCTTGCCTATCTCGAGTCTGGCCTGAACCTCACCTACATCCGTCAGAGTGGTCCCCAGGGGCTGGCCGATGCCGTTGGCCTCGTCGAAGACTTTGCCAGCTCCAGGCCCTTTGTCGTGGCTTTGGGCGACTCTATGATCTGTGAGCAGCAGCCTGGCAACCTGGTGCGCAGGATGGTTCAGGAACATATCATCAGCGGGGCGGTGGCAACCGTCGCCGTGGAAGCTGTGGCCGCCGACCGCACGCACCTCCATACAGTGGTTTGCCCACAGTCAGGCGCACCCGATGGAGATGCCCCCTTTGTGGTTGCTGACCTCGTGCAACGACCGGGCGCCGACGAGGCACCAGGCAAGTGGGCACTGGCATCAAGGTTCGTTTTCAGTCCGGCGGTCTTTGCGGCAATTCGCAAGACCCGACCCGACCCTGGGAATGAGACCCAGCTAACGGATGCCATTCGCATCCTGGCCCGCGAAGGACAAGGTGTACAGGCCGTTCCCCTGTCTCAGACCCAGCGGCGCCTGGACATCGGCACGTTCAGGGGATACTATCGCGCCTTCCTGGAGTTCGCCCTTCGTGATCCGGACTTTGCTGAAGAGGTGCAAACCTACCTGGAGCAGGCGACGATCTTAAGATCAGCCTTGCAGTAGGTCACATCGACTGGCGAACGAGCCAGATACTAGGGAGCGATCTTGAGCAGCGAACTACTAGCGGCGAATACCACAGCGGATGTGGCACAGCAGATGACCGATCAGATCAGGGGTGTATTTGCGGTTGAGCACATCACAAGAGGTCTCGATGACGGACGTGCCATCCGCTTGCAGGGTCAGTTGCTGACTGACTCAGCGACAGCCTACGACTACATCGCCGACCGCTTCGAGCGACTCGGCTATACGCCGAGACTGCGTGAACGGCAGGGCCGGCTTGCCATCACGGCCCTGCCCATCATCTTTGACACCAAGCCGTCGCGAGACCCTGTGGCCCTGCTTTTCTTCGGGCTGACGGTCGTGTCTGTGTTGTTTGCCGGTAGCCTGTCTCAAGCTCCGGATCTGCAGTGGGCCATACGGCATCCCCTAGCGGGAGCACCCTTTGCCATCGCGCTCCTGGCAATCCTGCTCGCTCATGAGCTAGGCCACTATTTTATGTCACGCCACTACGGTGTGTCGGCTAGCCTGCCCTACTTTATCCCCATGCCATTGAGCCCCTTTGGCACGATGGGTGCCGTCATCCGCACCCGCACGCCAATGCGCGACCGTCGGCAACTCTTGGCCATTGGCGCCGCCGGGCCAGTAGCGGGCCTGCTCGTGGCAATCCCTGCCCTCCTGTTGGGCTTGATGTGGTCCACCGTTCAGCCTATCCCGACTGGAGAAGGCATCTTCCTGGAAGGTAACTCCTTGCTGTATGCCGGAATGAAGCTCTTGGTGTTTGGCCGCCTCCTGCCAAGCAACGGCTATGACGTCTTCCTGCATCCGGTAGCTTTCGCCGCGTGGGCAGGGCTACTGGTCACTGCCTTGAATCTGATTCCGGCAGGGCAGCTTGACGGTGGGCACATTGCCTACGCCCTGCTGGGCCGGCATGCGCGTTGGCTGAACCGGCTCGCGGCAGTGGCCGCGCTTGGCCTCAGTCTGGTTTGGTCCGGGTGGCTCCTATGGGCTGCGGTGATCGTCCTCTTTGGCCAGCGCAACGCCGAGCCACTAAACGAAGTCACCCCACTTACAGAATCACAACGCGTTTTTGCCATAGCGATGCTCGTGCTGTTCGCACTCCTGTTCACACCGATGCCGATGACCATACTCACCCTCTCCACGATCTGAACGGGGCAATGGCCTGTCCACGGGAGCAGCGCAATGATTCACAAGTCGGCTTCTGGAGACCCGAGCACCATGCTGGTCAGATTCGAGCTGCCGGCGGCAATCTGGGCCGACTCCGTTCACCTGGTCGGCGACTTTAACGGCTGGAACGAACGCTCACTGCCCATGATGCGCGATCGGTCAGATGGGACATGGTACATTGTCCTGGAACTCGAGCGGGAGCGCGAGTATCAGTTTCGCTACTTGGTGAACCACAGCGAATGGCACAACGACTGGAATGCTGACCGGTATGTCACCAATCCCTATGGAGGCACGAACTCGGTTGTGTCCACCATCACGCCAGATTCCGCTGGGAGTACGGTTGAGCAGAGCGCCTGATACGCCCATGCCAACATGTGGACAGTCGCTGCGATGTGAGAGGGCAGCGGGGTCAAGAGTGAGTGCGCGGTGACAGCCTTGCGTCGCATAGTAGCTCGCTTCGCCGCCTTGCTCATCGATACTTTTGCCGCCCTAACGGGTTTCTACTACTCCAAGAAGTACGCTGCCATCGCAAAGCGCCTTGGCCTGCGCCAGCAGATCCCCGTTGGTGATCCGTCTGCAGGCATCGTGATCGTTCAGATTGATGGCCTGTCCCACGAGCAACTGCTGTGGGCGGCAGAGCGAGGCCACCTGCCCAACGTGATGCGCATGCTTGGGAGCGGCAGCTACATTGCCTCCAAATGGCGCTGTGGGTTACCTAGCACAACGCCCGCAGTCCAGGCCGGCATCATGTTTGGTGACAACGAAGACATTCCTGCTTTCCGCTGGTACGACAAGGCCAACCATCGATCCATGGTATTCAAGCTGCCAGGCATTGCCAGTGCGTACCAGAGCCGACTCGAAAGCAGGCGCCCAGGCGTGCTTTTCGGCGGCTCCAGCTACGTCAATGTCTTTGATGGAGGGGCCTACAACTCGCTTTTCACGCTCAGTACCATTGAACCGCGCAGCTTCTTCGAAGGTGTGCGTGGAGCTGGTTTGGTGGCACTGTTCCTTCTGAATCCCGTCCGCGTCCTGCGCATCGTGTACCTTGCAGGCAGAGAGTACATCACCGATGCGCTTCAACGCATTTCATCTCGTCTGCGTGGCCAATCCTACCTGCCCGTGATTGGCATCTTCCCCTTCCTGCGGATTGCCAGCAACGTCATTTTTCGTGAGATCGAGACCTTCGCCGTATTGGTGGATATCTACCGCGGCGTACCTGCGATCTACGCAACGTATTATGGATACGACGAGATTGCACACCACTTCGGGGTGCACTCCCCAGCCGCCGTCCAGAGTCTGCGCCACATCGACCGGTCAATTGGCCAGATCGAAAGGCTTCAGCGCGCCCATCTGACGCGCCCCTATGCTCTGTATCTCTTGGGCGACCATGGCTTGACTCCATCGCTGCCCTTTGAAAAGCGCTTTGGCCAGACTCTCGGCAAGACAATCTCCGACCAACTGGGCAACAGCGTCAACCTCGCTGAAAGCGAAGACGGTGAGCACCTGCACCTCTATCAGACGCGATTCCTGATCCAGGAGCTGCAGTCCATAGAGCATAACCTAGCGCCGCCCGCTGCCAAGGTGGCAAGGCGCATTCGAGAGCTGGTCGAGGCGCGCCTGTCCCGCAACAACGAGGAACTGTTGGCATGGGATCTGAGCAGGGAGCATGACGTGGTGGTCAAGAGCTCGGGATCGCTGGCACACGTGTACTTCAATATCACGGAGCGCCGCATGGACTTGAGCGAGATATCGGCGGCCTTCCCCAGTCTTGTCGTGAGCTTGCTGGCCCACCCGGGTATCTGGCTGGTGGTGGCTCGAGAAGGCGAACAGATCCTCGTCATGGATTACGATAGCATCTTGACTTTCAGTTCGCCAGGTGAGCAGCGGCTTGAGGGCGACCACCCGCTCACAAGACTGGTTGAGCCCGAGCATGCCGCCGAGCAGATACGACGCATTGCGTCTTTTGAGGACAGTGGCGACTTGGTCCTGTTCGGAAGCTATGAGCCGAGTACGAATACCGTCATCTGTTTCGAACACCAGTGGGCCTCCCACGGCGGCTTGGGAGGTCCTCAAGACTACCCTACCATCATCTACCCCAAGGAGATGGGATGGGACCTATCCCCAGTCCACAACGCCAGCGACCTGTACGCGCTGTTCGCCAAGCAGCGCGCTCTCGACACTGTCCCATCACACAGCACTGGAGACACCACATGAGTATCGAGCTCACCCCAATTGGCGTGATCAGGAACCCCTTTCAGGACCGCATCCCCAAAGGATGGGAGACCGTCGAGGCACGCATCATCGTTAACGGCGAATGGGCTGCGGCGCTGGATGGCCTCGAGGAATTCTCGCATTTGATCGTTCTCTTCTGGCTCAACCGCATCCCGCGTGACAACATCCTGCTGCGCCTTCACCCGCAGGGATGCGCCGATCTTCCGCTGGTGGGCCTATTCGCCACGCGCACCCCTACCCGGCCAAACCCCATCGGTTTTCAGGTCGTGGAGCTTTTGGAACGTTCAGGGAATGTGCTCACGGTGCGCCACATCGACGCACTTGACCAGAGCCCGGTCCTCGATATCAAACCCTACCTGCCGCGCGGGGACAGTGTTCGGCGCGCGGTCACGCCGGAGTGGGTGCACCGACTTGCCAAGAGGGACTAGAATCCGCTGTTGTATGGCGGCGGGGTGTCAGCCTCCAGCATAGCGCTGCAGGAAAGCCAACGCGTCTTCGCGGGTTGACACAGCCCCTGAGGCCTGCGCCTCTCGCACGGCCTCTAGCAGGCATCCAACTTCCGGACCGGGCTTCAAGCGCAGCGTGCGCATCACATCCTCACCGCTGATCAGTGGCGGGGGATCGACTGCCTGGCTTGGCCTGTTGAAGTAGTGATCCAACATCAACGCGGCCAGTTGCAGGTAATCTCGCCAATGTCCTCTCTCCAGCGTCTCCCCGCGCGTGGCGAGCTGGTCCGCCAACGCCAGGATAACCACATCGACACCCGCATCCCCGGTGTCCCGGAAGAACCGATACACAGCCCGTAAAGTGATCGGTGGCGCCTTGAGCAGCCAGCCGGGCCGCATGTGGTGGCTGACAATCGTGCTCGCCAGGCGGATCTCCTGACTGCAGAACCTCAGCCGCCTCAGCGCCTCCTTTGCCATAAGCTGCCCCAGCGCCTCATGTCCAGTCGCGCGTATGCCGCCGTGTTCGTCTACCTGGCGAGTGGCGGGCTTGCCCACATCATGCAACACGGCCGCGAACTTGAGCAGAGTGGCGCGTGTCCGCCCCTCACACAAGATCTGGGCGAAATGAGCCTGCAGCGCTTGGGCGAATGGGCTGAGGTACTCGGCCTCGTCGGGATCCAGCCTTGCCATGTTAGTACGACTCAAGCGCTCCGCTTGGGACACAGTCACGAGCGTGTGTTCGAAAACGTCGTGCACATGCGGTGGGGATTGGCTCACACCCTTCAAGGACGCGACTTCGGGCAGAATAGGATGCAGCAGGCCGAGTCGATCCAGCAGTCGAAGGTGATCTGCGGCGTTATCCGCAGCCACGATCAACGCCAGCTCGTACCTGATGCGCTCAGCCGAAGGCTGGCTTAGGAGATCGGCATCCCTTAGAATCCAGCTCTGGGTCTCCGGTTCAATCGTCAGATCAAGGATTGCGGCAAAACGCACTGCTCGCAGCAGGCGCACTGGATCGCGCTGAAAGCTTTCAGGACCAACCGCCCTCAGAACGCCTGCCCTCAGATCGTCCCGGCCGTTGCAGGGGTCGAGAATCGGCGGATTGGCGTCCATCACATCGTGAAGGTCGATGGCCATGGCATTGATTGTAAAGTCGCGCAGACGAAGATCTGCCACTATGTCAGGTGCCCGCATCGCTGCCACATCCACGGTCCACTCCAGTGGCTCGGAGTACACGATACGCGCAGCATCTGTGTCTCGGTCAAGCACGTAGAAGGCTCCAGCGGTGGCATCCGCCAGACTGCGGGCCAGCGGAATAGCTCCCGCAGGCACAACCAGGTCCATGTCCTTGCCCTGGCGGCCCAACACCAACTCCCGAACATAGCCACCTGCGACAAAGCAGGGCACGCCCTTTTCCAGCACCAGCCGGATGATCTGCTTCAGCAGCCGACGGCGCGCTTCGTTCACATGATCCAACTCACGCCCCCTTGCGTCGCAGCAGCAAGCATTGAACTGCCAGAATCGTCTTGGCATCGCGTATGACGCCGCGCTCGATCAACGTTCGCGCCTCGTCAAGGGTGAAGTGACGGACCCGTATGTCCTCACCATGATCGGCCAGCCCGCCTCCTTGCCCCACAGACGAACCGCTCGCCAAACAGCCCAGGTACAGATGAATGCGCTCGGTGCAAGCGCCAGGACTGGCATAGAATGTTGCCAGCGGCTCGAGATGATCCACCGTGTAGCCCGACTCTTCGACCAACTCGGCCCGAGCCACCTCCTCAGGAGTCCGACCACGGTCGACCACACCAGCTACCACTTCCAGCAGCCGCCCATCACCACCCTCACGTACATATGCCGGGTAGCGGAACTGCTCCACGAGCACGACTTCATCGTCTAGCGGATCGTAGAGCAGCACGGCAGCGGAATCACCCCGCTCAAAGACCAGGCGCGAGAGCTCATCGCTCATTGTCCCGTCGAACTTCTCATGACGCAGCACAACACTGTCAAGCTTGAAGAAACCATCGTGTTCACGCTGCCGTTCCAACACTTCAACGCGCATCGGCCGTTTCTCCTCGCTCTCACGCATTCTCGCGCAAGAACACCACGTACATGAGCAAGCTGAAACCGAACATGACCAGTCCCAGTGCGGCCAGCCCTAGTGCAATCCAAGGCCAGACATGCTGCAGACCAATGCCCCCAGCCAACAGCAACCCACCCACCACATAGATCAGGCTGTTGAGCAGCGCTATCAACGCCGCCGAAAAGAAGTGGATCGTCCACTTCTTCTCAGCTCGTGGCATAGTGGCCTGCCGCCAGCGAAAGGCCTCGCCGTAGAGCTGTGGACTGAACATGGCGACGTGCTCGATATAGAACTCTTTGATGCGGTTCATAGTCGCCGCACTCCCGCGCCACGCCTGCCTCAGTCGAATGATCTGCAGCAGATAGACCAGACCGACAGCATCGAATGTCCACAGTAGGAGTGTCCCGGCATACGGCTGGACGTCGATGGGCAAGCTGGCCAGGGCCATGCCGCCTGCAGTGCCAGCACCCAACAAACCTAACACAACGGACAAGATCGCGCCGGCCAGCAGCAGGTAAAAGTTGACCACAGTATGGCGATCGCTCATGGCTTCGCTGGCTGTGATCCGTGCGTATTCGAACTCGGCCAACAGCATTCTTTCAGGGTCCAGCCCCCGACTGCTCGCCAGATCGGACAACTCTGGCAACCTTGCCTCAGGCT
>Ga0180438_10003339_pt1 | contig 24376 bp, 21 predicted proteins | sample SS_ome_12_FD_132455 | JGI IMG/M metagenome (GOLD analysis project Ga0180438, IMG submission 132455) | Hypersaline lake sediment archaeal communities from the Salton Sea, California, USA - SS_3_D_2 metaG | ecosystem: Environmental > Aquatic > Non-marine Saline and Alkaline > Hypersaline >... | reverse complement strand
ATCTCTTTTCTTTTGATCTGTAGTTCTTTCTAATCTGTAAGCAAAATAAAGATCACCTATCATATCAGGGTTAAATCTCAGAAATCTACCAACAATTCTTAAAATTCCTACCTGCCTCAAAGTATCTATCGCTTGCCTTATTATATTTACTTCGAGGTTGAGTGTTTCGCCCAAAATTTTTGATATGTGCTCGTTCTCGTTCGAGAAGGGAACTATGCAACTCAGGTTTATCAAGAAATCTTTTATCATGGAAGAATCGATGATTTCTGATAAACTTTTTTTTGTATCATATTCGATTTCATTAACAAATTTCTCTTTGATGGTTTCTAAATCTAGGGTTGGCTCTTCCTTAAGTCTTTTCCCTATCCAAACTATTAAGAATGGATTAGGATATAAGGTTGCAATTAACTCTTCATATTCGATTTCTCCTTCTTCGGCAGCTATCCTCAAAAGTTGAACTAAATCATCCTTTGACCAATCTGAAATATCTATGTGGTTAGCTATCAACTCAAATCTTAATTCTCTTATTATGTCATTAATAAATCGAAATCCAGAAGATCTACATGATAAAATGTATTTTACAGACGTTTTTTCAATTTGACTGAAGGCTAAGAGCGTCTTAGCATCCTCTAAATACCTATCCACATCATCAAAAAGAAAAAGATACTGTCTACCTGCTACTATCTCATCTTGTAGGGCGTCTTCCATTTTTCGATAACCTGCTCTTACTAACCATGGTTGCCTTTTAGGATCTATTTTATGGGATATTTGTGCAAGTTCTCTTAGGAAATGAGATTTACCGCAACCACCAGGAGAATGGATTACAAGAATCTTCTTAGTTTCAGAAAGTAAAAAACCTTCTATTTCGGAAACATATTTTTCGAACATGGGAATTTCAGTAGCAGGTACAGAAAGGAGATCCTTTTCGATTTCATCGAAATATTGATTCCAAGGAACAAACGTAGGGTATTGAGGTCGCCCAAAAAAGAAATATCTCAAAAAAGGTTGCAATTCTATTCGGCGACTTAGTTCTTCTCTATGCCAGACCATTAAAGTGGTTACCTCACCCTCATTAACACTTTCTAGTTCTTTAACTTGCGGTACCCTAAGTTTAGCATTTGTCGCTATAAGTAAATGGTCAACATTGTTGTCTTGCGATTTTTGAAGTTCTTCTCTTATTTTTGATTTTAAATACGAAAATGCCTCGTTAAATAATTTTTGTGTCCATTTTGACTGAATTGACCAAAGACCCTGCTTTTCCTCAAATAAGCCTTCATAATAACCATCCCATCCATTATCTGCGCCAATGTTAGGGTTACTCGGTATAAACCCTGGTGAATTACACTACAATGCAAATAAATGATTCACAAGTCTTTGAAAAGTGTGTTGATTATCTATTTTACTCCAATCAAGCATGTATTTTCCCCCTTACTACCCCTCTAAATTCTTCTGGAATGAATGCCCCATATTCATATTTCTTAGTAATCAAAAATTGCCTCCCCCATGGTGCTGTGAAACGAATCCTTTTTTACAATTATTAGTTTATTAAATAAGCCTATCCTTTAGGTTTTTCTCTAATAAATTCTCTAATTTTTTGCCATAATCGTTGCTTATCAAATAGTTCATATACATCACGCTAGCCTGACTTACTAGTGTCCTGTGATTATTAAACAATTATGATTTGATAATTCCACCAACGTATTTCAATTCCAGTTTTTCTTTTGAAAAAATCCTCATTTGAGAATTGTGCCTCGTTTATATACGAATGTTCTTCCAACTTTAGTGGTATACGTAGGGAACATGCGTCATAAGCCCTGAATCCTGCGAAATCGACAACTGGATAATGTCACATATCGATTTCATCACGTTCGACCTCGAACAACTGAGAGAATTACTTAAACAACGTTGAATGATTCGTGGGGTTAGGTGAGTGCTTACTTGAGAGTTAGTGATGTATTCGGAAAGCTACTCGGTTATTACTCGTTTGAGTGGGATATGTAAAAATTGTGGGGTTTATTAAGCACACGTAATTAGAAATGATGTATAGCGCATTAGTTAGTTCACTAAGACTCTTAAACTCGTAACAGGATGCTAGTACCATCAGTAACCCTGCGGTGAATCAAAACATCCCTTCCACAGGTGAATAATATTAATCATCTTACGTCAACTACCTCACCCTGAAGGGTAGGGGCTTGGGAACTTGTTAACGAGCCCTTTAGTTGATTAGAGGGCTTTCCTTTGTGGGAAGCAGCAGTTGTTGAGGTTATGACACCCTGGGGTGCTCCACTAGCCCCTTGCTCTGTCGTCCATTGATTAAAAGTTCTGAGGGGTAGGAACGGTGTCATGGACGGGTAAGCCTTGACAACAGTCTCGAAGTGGACTTACTCCGTATTCGTAAGAAAAAGGAGGTTAGAACATGCGTGTATCTAACAATAAACACAACACCAACACACACAACACCTCCCGTAAAGTGTATGCGTATGTGTTAAACATGCGAGGACAACCGCTGATGCCAACTACACCACGAAAAGCGCGTCTTCTTTTGAAGAAAGAGCAAGCAAGAGTAGTTAATCGCTGTCCTTTTATCATTCAGTTACAATATGCCACCGGAGAAACTACACAACCGATTAAGCTGGGAACGGATCTTGGATATACTAAAATCGGCTTTAGCGCCACAACAAATCGGTTAGAACTGATAAGCGGCATATTTACGCTTCGCAAAGACTTGTCAAAAAAGATAGGCGAAAGACGAAGCTATCGTCGAACTCGTAGAGGGAAACTATGGTATAGAAAACCGAGGTTTCTTAATAGGAAACAGGAGGAAGGCTGGTTGGCACCCAGTAAGCAGCACCGGTTAGCGTCCCATCTTGAACTGGTCACTAAGCTGGAGTCATTGTTGCCAATCAGCTTCAAAAAGGTAGAAGTTGGCAATTTCGACACACAACGTATGCAGAACCCTGAAATTACAGGCGTAGAATATCAGCAGGGCGAACTTCAGGGCTACGAAGTCAAAGAATACCTGTTAGACAAATGGGGACGAAAATGCGCCTATTGTGATAAAACGGACGTGCCCTTAGAAGTCGAACATATCGTCCCGAAAAGTAGAGGCGGGACCGATCGAGTGTCGAATTTGACGATCGCTTGTCGCGCCTGTAATCTAAAAAAGGGAGATCAGACGGCCGAGGAGTTTGGCTACCCTAACATCCAGCAACAGGCAACGCAACCGCTTAAAGCAGCTGCCTGTCTGAATAACATTCGCTGGAGGATAGTGGAGCAGTTAGAGGCAGAATATATCTACGGATATGTTACCAAATACCTGCGTAATAAGTTAGAACTAGAAAAATCTCATGTTAATGACGCATTCGTAATCGCAGGCGGAACTAATCAAGAACGCTGCCGTCCGTACGAGGTCATTCAAGTCAGGCGAAATAATCGTTGCTTACAACTGAACCGAAAAGGCTTTAGACCGTCTATTAGGAGAAAGCGGTACCAGTTACAACCCCACGATCTTGTAAAATATGAGGGCAGAACTTATAAAGTAAAGGGAGTCCATTGCTATGGAACACGGGTTATTTTAAAAAATGTTAAAGGAAAAAACAAAAGTGTAACTATCGACAAAGTAGAGTTGGTTACATATGGAAAGGGATTACAATTCATTTTATGTTAGCCTAAATGCCTCTATATTCCCCATTCTAAAGGGAAGGGGCTTTTAAAGAAGAGAGAAGTTAGTTTAATTCTAACTGAACTCTATTGAGAAAAACCTTTTCGGGGAAATTTATTTCTTTTGGATATTTTAAAACCGCGCGCGTTCGCAAACTTATAGCGTTAAAAAGAAAAAAAACCTATAAGAAAATGAAAAAGCAAGCATTTTATAACGTTTTACTTAATAATTCATAATCAAGCCGAGTCTTAAGCAGGCAAAAATTTGCAGATTATATCATCTTCATATGAATTTCATGGAGGTGGTCGTATAAGTTTCTCATTAGAAGAAATTGTTGATAAAATAATTTCAGAAACAAAGATCTCAAAAAAAGAACTTGAGGAAAGAATAAGAGTAAAAAGAGAAGAATTAGGAGGATTAATTACCGAAGAAGGAGCCGCACACATTGTGGCTTCAGAATTAGGTATTGATCTCTTTAAGGATCAAAAATTGTCAACTACTCAGCTATTCATCAAAGATCTTATCTCTGGAATGAATAATATTTCTGTTATAGGACGTGTTATGAAGATTTACGCTTCAAGAGAATTTGTTCGAGATGGAAAGCAGAGTTATGTTGTAAATCTAATAATTGGTGACAAAACAAAAACAATTCGTACAGTTTTATGGGGCGATCATGCACAGAATATAGATAAGATAAGTAGAGGTGACATTCTACGAATACTTTCAGGGTATGTGAAAGAAGGTTTACAAGAGGATCCTGAATTACATGTTGGATACCGAGGACGTATAATTATTAATCCGGAAGATGCAAATGCAGCAGATTTTCCTTTTGTTAAAGAATTCACACATAAGATCGATGGATTGGAAGCAAATCTAAATGACATCGATATTTTAGGTGTAGTAGAGCGTGTGTATCCTATTTCAACATTTCAGCGAAAAGATGGAAGTGAAGGAAAGAGGGCAAGTCTTATAGTGAGAGACGATACCGGCTCAACAAGGGTAGTTTTATGGGATAAGAACGCGGATATTATAGATCAAATAGCGGTCGGGACTATTTTAAGGTTAGAGGGGGCATACACGAAAGAAGGGCTAAAAAATCAAATAGAAGTCCATGGAGGAGGACGCACGGGTGTTGTGATTGATCCAGAAACGTCAATCGAATTTTCAATTGGTGAACCAGAGATAACCAACATCGTAGATTTACAACTAAATATGCGCTCAGTCGATATTTTCGTGCGAATAATGCATATAGGGGACCTCCGTGAATTTACTACAAAGGATGGAAGAAGTGGACGATTGATAACCCTCTACGTAAAAGATACAACTGGAGATGTTAGAACTGTCCTTTGGGATGAATGTGTAAATTTAGTGCAAAATGCAACTCCAGGAGATCTTCTTTTAATACAAAACGCATATACAAGAGAAGGGCTTAGTGGGGAAACAGAACTTCATGTTGGACGTCTATCTAACATTGTTATCAACCCAAAAGAATTGGAAGAGAAAGGACAATTAATATCACAAGTAAAAGAGACTTTTATAGAAGAAAAACTAACTCCTGAAACGGTAAAGGACTATCATCGAGTATTCATCAAAGACTGTAAAGAAAATCAGTTTGCTGAGGTACGCGGCACTATACTTAAACTATATGAAAGAAATCCGATTTATGAAGCGTGTCCTAAATGCCGTAAAGGGGTAAAGTCAGAGAATAATGAAAAAATATGTCCAAACTGCGGGAAAATTGACAAATCAATTCCACGATTATTGCTAAGCGGTATCTTGGATGATGGGAGTGGCAACATTAGATTTGTCGTCATCGGAAAAGAAGGCGAAAAGATTCTAGAATTAACAACAGATGAATTAGTTACTAGTATTGAGAATGCAGAGTTACCAGATGCACCGATTCGAAAATACGCACCAAAAATCATTGGAAAAGAGATTATTGCGGCTGGAAAAATCATAAGAAATGAAGTCCTAGATGCTATTGAACTCAATATTTCTCAGATACACGTATCCAATACTCTTGAAGAGGCTAAAAAAATTATAACTCATTTAGAAAAGTAAAATTTGACAAGAATCCAAGCAGACGATCGCTTGGAAAATATGTAATAGTTGCCTTCAACAAAAGCTTAAAAATCCGAAAAAGTGAGGAAGAATTGTCAGAATGACCGTTTTAATGCAAGAGATTATTTAGTTCACATAAATATATCTATTTTGAAAACCTAGGTGATATCAATGGGACGAAGAAGACGAAAAAAGGTAGTTAAGAGACATCAAAGAACAATCCCAAAGGTGTTCGTATGCCCAGATTGTGATGCTCGCGCGGTTACAGTAGAACTTTTCAGAGAAGATGGATATGCACGCGTTCATTGTGGTGCATGCGGGATTGAATACAATGTGCCTGCAGGTAAGTTAACAGAGCCGGTGGATGCTTATGGAGATTTCATAGACCAATATCATAAAGAATAGACGAAGTAATCATAGCCAAAGTCAATTACCCCGCCCTCTCGGACGGGGCTTTTTCCGTGAGGAGCGAGAGTAATTGGTTGATTAGCCTCAGAGAGGTCATGATGAAACACACATGGTGACATCTACGTTATCAGGAGAGTTAAAGCACACACATAAACATGGGTACGATTATGTGATTCACATGGAGCGATCGTAAACACCGCTATCACAAAGGTGGCGTTGTTGAAATATGGAAAAGGGTTAATATTTACTTTCAAAAACAACTAATACCCCGCAATTCATCTCCACCCTGGCGGTTGGAGTCTTCTTGCGGAAATTAGATAAAAAAGAAATAAAAAAAATTATATCTCTGCTTTAGCAGTTTGTGCATTTCTTTCGCGCCACTCGCTTATCGGTATACTTAATTCTTTTTCGACTTTCTCGCGGTGTAACGTATTATATGCACAAAACGGAATTATACGACCATCTGGGATTCCATAATGAATGCAACAGTGATTAACGCGTTGTAGGTCATAGTTGTAGGGATCCATAAAATGCATAGCCCCAATCAAAATGGACTGTCGGGAGAATTCGCCTAGTTCATCATAAGAATGTTTCTTCATTATGTTACGAACTAATTTAAGTACACGTCCCTTCTGCTTGAAATGGCGAAAACTGAAGAGTAGACGGAGTTTGGCCTTTAATCTACCATAGCGAGAGTCGCGTTCATAATCTTTATTTACATTTTTTAACGTGCCAAAGAATTTCTCAATGTTAACAAATTCTGTAATAGGCTGAATCTCTCCATCTTCCACAAAAATGTATGTTGCCATGCCACAATGAGGCGAACAGGTGAATTCTACAGCAGGTTCGCCACGATAATGCCCCAATGCCTTTGAAAAGGTAGCTATACTTGACACCGGATACCAATCTTCGGCTTTAATTGTACCGCCAGTTTGTTCTTCAGCTAAGCGCGTTAAATCAGGTATAGTAATTCTCATCTCGTTTAATTTTTCTCTATCAATCCTTCCAGTAATAGAAACTGGCTGGAAGATGATTCCTCTGACAACATCAACATTTTGTACAGCGAAATCAATTATTCCACCTACCTGAGCATCATTGAGACCGCGAACTAGTGTTGGCACTAAGACAATACTATCAAACCCTACTTTTCGTGCATTTTCAATAACCTTCTTTTTTAGGGGGAACAGGTCTTTCCCTCGTGCTGCAATATATGGCTCAGGTGTTATTCCGTCAAACTGAAAGTAGATAGTACTAAGACCTGCTTCTTGTAATTTCATCAAGTAATCTGCACTCTCAGCTATTTTTAGGCCATTAGAAGCTATCTCAATATTTTTAAAATCCAATTCCTTTGCCATTGATATAATTTCTGGCAATTCCTTACGAACAGTGGGCTCACCGCCAGCAAATTGTACAGCGGGAGCAGGAACTGGTTCATTGGCGCGTAAATTTTCAAGGATACCACGTATTTCCTCTAATGTTGGTTCATAAACATATCCTGAAGAACGTGCGTTTGCAAAACAAATTGGACAGGAAAGATTGCATCGATTCGTCACATCGATGAGAGCAAGGCCAGTATGGGATTTATGCTCTGGACAAAGCCCACAGTCTTGCGGGCAACCTTTTATTGTTTCAGTGCGCGGATTATCTAGTCTCCCGTCGCACCACCACTTCTCGGCTTTAAGAAAATCTTCTTCAGAGCCCCAATACGTATCTTTATAAAAACCATGCTCAGAGCATTCCTTCTCTATGACAACTTTGCCATTTTCTGCCTTTATTTCTGCAGGAATGACTTTGAGGCATTCTGGGCACAATGATTGAGTCATATAGGGTAACGGCATCATTTTTTCCTCCCTAACACATGAAAACTATTCATTCATATCTTCTTGGAATATCCTCAATAAAGGATATATTTCATCGTTTAATTGATGTTTTGAAATGAAATTTAGTGCAATGAAGTGTTGAGTTCTATTTAAGATTTTTCAAACGATTCCGAAGGTGTAAAGTGGAAGATGTAAATTATCCTTTCTTTCAGCAGAAGACATAAAAATGAAACAGAAAAAGTAGGTTACAATATACGGTTATTTTAGACAGACTGCTCAAACAGAGGGATATGCTTCTATGAGATACCTCTTGTTTTTACTGTAGTCATAAAATCATGTACCTACCAGAATCAATATCAAGATCAAGAATAACCTTTGGAATACTACTGATAACAAAAATAAATTGCAGATTATCTTATTTGCCCTTTTTAGTAATTTGTGGAGGTAAATACTATGGGTCATCGAAAACGACATGCACCAAAAAGAGGCTCTCTCGCTTATCTACCTCGTGGTAGAGCGGCACATCCAGTTGGCAAGATTAAAACCTGGCCTTCTTGGATTGGCCCACCAACACTTCTTGGCTTTGCAGGTTACAAAGCAGGAATGACTCATGTAGTTTTAATTGAAGATCACATACATAGCCCCCTCTACGGACAAGAACGTGTTATGGCTGTTACTGTACTTGATATACCCCCTCTCTTCGTATGTGGGATGCGTACTTACGAATCAACGCCTTATGGATTAAGTGTCATTGGTGAAAGTTGGTTCTCTGATTTAAATTCTGACCTAGGTCGAGTTTTTCCTCTTCCTAAAGACTATAACACTTCAGAAACTTTGAATATGTTGAAAAAATCAATTGAAACAACAGCAGAAGTAAGGGCTATAGTTCATACCCAACCTATTTTAAGTGGTGTTGCGCGACGGAAGCCTCATCTATATGAAGTGAAAATAGGTGGAGGAGAATCCATACAAGAGCAATTTGACTATGTTAATTCCATTTTAGGAAAAGAAATACGTGCTGCGGATATATTGAGAGACGGACAGTTTGTGGACACTAGTTCAATTTCGATTGGCAAAGGATTTCAAGGTCCAGTGAAGCGTTGGGGTATTCGCATCTTACAAAATAAATCTAGGGGAACAAAGCGTGGTGTTGGTGCAATCGGGCCATGGAAACCACATCATATGTTCTACACTGTACCACGAGCAGGACAGTTAGGATATCATCAAAGAACGGACTATAATAAGCGAATATTGAAAATAGGTGGGGATGGCGATGAAATCACACCTCCTGGTGGATTCATCCGTTATGGCATTATTCGTGGAGACTATATGATCATACAGGGCTCAATTACTGGACATAGAAAGAATTTAATTAAAATGCGACACGCATTACGTGCACCTTTAAATGCGCCTTCAGAAGCACCTGCCCTTTCATATATACGGCGATAATCACTCTTCATGTTTTAATATGACTCCTTCAATTTAAATTAATATGTAACAGGCGATTCAAATGAATATTCCAGAAAAAGGAATTGTATATGATCTAGATGGGACCATTATAGAGGAAATCACTTTACCCTCAATATTTTTCACGCCCTTTCGCCCAGACTTAATTCAACGTGCAGTAATCGCAGCGACCACTGCACGTATTCAACCTTATGGTGTAAACAAAAAGGCAGGTCAGCGAACTTCTGCTGAATCTATGGGTGTTGGTCGAGGAATTGCTCGGGTACCTCGTGTAAAAGGAAGTAAACATCACGCTGGTTCAAGAGGTGCCTTCGTCCCTATGGCTGTTGGAGGAAGAGCAGCCCATCCTCCCAAACCAGAAAAGATACATGTTGAAAGAATAAATAAAAATGAGAGACGTTTTGCACTACGTTCTGCCATTGCTGCGACTGCAAATAAGATTCGCGTTCGCAAAAGAGGACATTCTATTGAGATGATTTCAAAATTCCCAATTATCTTAACAGATGAATTTCAATTATTAACTAAAACAAGTGAAACTAAAAGTGTTTTCGAGAAACTCGGCCTCTGGGCAGATGTTATTCGGGCAAAAAGCGGCAAAAAAATCCGAAGCGGAAAGGGTAAACTAAGAGGACGCAAATATAAAAAGCCTAAAGGTCCGCTTATTGTGATTTCTGAAGACAATGGGATTATAAAAGCGGCAAGAAATCATCCGGGCATAGATATTATTCACGTTAATAACCTTAATACAGAATCTTTAGCTCCTGGTGGTCACCCTGGAAGACTTACCATCTGGGTAAAATCAGCGATAGAGTATCTTGCTAAACAAATGGCTTAAGAAACATAAATTATTTGGAGAAAATCTAAAATGGAAAAAGAATCGATCCTTAGCGGTAAGCTACATCGAGTTGTTTATAATGTAGTAATCAGTGAAAAGTTGTTCGATATGATCGAAAATGAAAATAAATTAGCATTTATCGTAGATAGGCGAGCCAATAAGCGGGAGATTAAGAAAGCAGTTGAAGTTCTTTACGATATAAAGGTTGACGGTGTTAATACACTTATTCTGCCTGATGGAAGAAAAAAAGCGTATGTACGCTTATCTGATGAAGATGATGCAGGTGATCTCGCTGCAAAATTAGGAATGTTTTAAAATTACTTTAAATATTTATGAGGAGGCTATAGCGTAATGGGTAAAAAAGTTCTTGTTCAAAGAAGAGGACGTGGCTCTCCAACATTTCGTGCTCATACTCACAAGAGAAGAGGCGCTGTAAAATATCGCTCTCTCTCAAAATCAACTGTAGAACGTATAATAAATGGTGTGATAACTGGTCTATATCATGATCCCGGACGTGGTGCCCCTGTTGGTGTTGTAAAATACAAAGATGGAGTAAAAAGTTTATTGCTATTACCAGAATCTGCTTACATCGGTCAAGTTGTTGAATATGGATCAAACGCAACTATTTCTATTGGAAATATTCTTCCACTTGAAAACATTCCAGAAGGAACGCCCATCTTTAATATTGAAAAGAATCCAGGAGACGGTGGGAAATTTATAAGATCCGGAGGTTGCTATGCAACAATCATTTCGCATTCTAAAGGCATTACTATCATACAATTTCCCTCAAAAAAATCGAAAACGATTAATTCAAAATGTAGGGCTACAATTGGCGTAGTTGCAGGTGGAGGTCGCCCTGAAAAACCGTTTGTCAAAGCTGGCACTAAATATCACTTTATAACCGCAAAAGGGCGAAAATGGCCACATGTACGTGGTGTTGCTATGAATATCGTATCTCATCCGCACGGCGGAGGCAGTAAACAGCGCCCAGGTGGGCCAACAACAGTGTCTCGAAATGCACCCCCAGGTCGAAAAGTCGGGCTCATTGCTGCTCGACGAGCAGGCAGGAAAAAGAGGAAGTAACTTTTTTCTCTGTAGATTTCATTAAGTCAAATAGGTGAGAGTAATTTCCGTTAATTTTACTCTACGCAAAACATTATTTGTTATTCTTATCTTCGTAGTAATAAGTGTCATCATCATCTATATTTTAAGCCAGCTTGGATTTAATGCTATTCTTAATGCCTTAAAGCAAGCAAATATTCTTTTATTGTTCCCCACATTCTTATTAATAATTTTATCATTTTCGCTTAGAACTGGTCGCTGGAATATTCTTCTTTCGTCTTATAAACTGCCACCAAGTGTAAAACTATTTCCGATTTTGTGCTCTGGTATCTTTATCAACACAATCATCCCACTTCGAGTCGGAGAGTTTATTAGAAGTTATTGGTTGTCGAAAGACAGAGAAACCTCTTTCTCTAAATCATTGACCTCAGTAATCATTGAACGTTTTGTTGATAGTGTTGCACTCGTCTTAATTACCGCGTTTTCGATCATATTCATTTTCAGTGACTTACAAAGTGTTATTCAGTCGTGGTTGTTCTCTGTAGGTATTATTGCTTTGTTTATCGCGTTTTTTATTTTGATTCGAAAGCCTTGGTTCGTCAATTTCTGCATTAAAATTTTGCAAACGGTATTTAGGCCTGCCAAGCAAATTCAGAAGAAAGCAGTTGAGGGAATGTCAGAACTGACGAAAGACATCGAAGATCTTATCACTGATAAGCGAAATACACCTCTTGCACTCCTTATTGCCTTTCCAATTTGGATTCTTGAAGCAAGCAAAGTCTACGTCCTCTCAATTGCTGTGGGATATCCTCTCCCCTTTGGTGTAGCATTGTTCATTGGTGCAACTTCCTATTTATTAGGTGCGAGTATCGTTAACCCAGCAGGTCTATCCCAGTTATTATTTATGATTGGTTTATTTGCGTTTTTGTTCCCTAGTGCGCTCGTTATATGTTCTGTAATTGCTATATTAGATTGGTTTGTTAGTTTTAGTTGGCTTCTTCTTTCAGGTGTTCCTTCCTCGCTCTATTATTCCGTCAAAATCTGAATAGAAATCTAATAAAAATTCACTGGGAGAATATTAAAAATACTTTTCATTGTAGTGTTATGAAGCATGATAGAACCCATAAAAAACTAGTGATCTGTTTCTGAAGTTAAGAATGGTGCGGGGGATGGGATTTTCGGATGAAGCGACATCGCTTCGTTCCTTCGAACCCACGCAGGCTTGCGTCGAAACCTAGGATACCTAATGCTTCTCTACGCCACAGGAGCCTCAGTCCTGCTCCTTTGGCCAAGTTCCCGTTACTCTCCATTGAGAGGAAATCTCGGACACCCCCGCTTCAATTCTTTGATTACAAGGGAACTTATGTTATTGAAATAATCCACGAGTTACATTATTGTGGCAAAGCATTGGACAATATCTATACGAAGTCTTTTTTTTAACTTTATCGGCAAAAAATATAGTCTCTTATAATGGGAAGAATGTCACAGATGTCTGTCTTTTCCCTCAAAAACCTTTTTCTAGGAAGATTCTTTTTAACATATTTTCTAAGAAGGTTAGCCTTCTTGATTAACAACTTAAATCACGAGTTATCGAGTTTAAATAGTTTGGAGGCAATATAGTCTTATCATAGTAGTTTGTCTTCTATATTTCATTACGTTCTACAGGTGATTAAAATCGAACCCTCCTCTATTATAGATATCCGGGACTTAATCGGTATTCCTGTAAATGATGAAAAAGGTTCTGTTATGGGGAAGGTTGTTGATTTCATAATTAATTCGCGCGATGGTCACTTATTAGCTGTGTGTGTGAAGCCTACTAAACATCCAGATATTGAAAAATTTCCGCGCGATGAGAAAGGAACAATTTTAATTCCCCATTCTGTAATTAAATCCATCAATAATACACTTATAATTGCAGAGGAAAAAATACGAGTTTTTGTGATCAAACAAAAGTTACAAGAGGGTGATTAACAGTTATTTATTTTATAGACAAATATAGACGATTCTTTCGCGGGCAAAGGGTTCCACAGTGAACGCGTGAGGCGTGGTGTTTATAAAGCAGGTCCTCCAGTATATAAGTGAGAATTGATGGTAAGATGAGGCACCCGGCGGTTTAAGCATTCGCCCCGGGACCACTTCACGGACTTCAGCCCAGCACTCCCGTACGCTGTCGATTCTGCGGGAACGCTGACAATAAATCACCGTTTCGTTCACGCAAGGCCTGCACCCTATATGGCGGCAGGTATCCCGCTCAACCGTCCTAGCGGGGCCTCCACTCATGTTCTTATCGTGGGTGGATAGACACTATTCGCTGTAATAGATGTCTATTATGAAAGGAACGGTAAGAATCATACTAAGTTATCTTATATTGATGAAAGAACTAAAGATAAGATTTAATTCATACTAAATGTAATAGTTTGTTCGGTCAATAGGACTCTGAGCTTCTTCCATCATTTTCTCTTTTTGCTGCCGTAACATTTCTTCTAGTTCTTCTTCTACTCTTTGTGCGTCCTTTAGCAATTCTGATATGTCTATTTCAACATTATAGATTTTACTAAATTCTTCAACTGCTATTGAAGCCGCCCGCGGATCTGGACGATCTCTTTTTCCGTACGGAAGTACAGCTAATGCTGGAAAATCTTCCATCTCAAAGTAAGCAAGAAGCAATGCGAGCGGACCGGTGACGTACAATCCTCGCTCAAGCATCGGTAAGTCCAATTCTTTTGCCTTTTCTTCATATTTCTGTGTGAGTACGCACCTGTAGGGTTTTTCGTCACTTTTTTGGAAGCGATTATCAAGTCCTCCAATTAGAAATGCTTCCTTAAATTCATTAGAGATTACCCATTCAACAATCCCCTTACAGAATCCATGAATTTCTTGAGGATTGGGCTGAAAGTTGGGTAAAATAGTCACAAACCTATCAAATTTAAATATTTCAAAGGGGAGGGATAATCTATTCTTGTCCATTGCAACAAAAGATGGTAACGTTTCACTATCAATTATGCCTATACGTTCACCCTCGAAGGCCTCTATTAGTTGCGTTGAAGCTATATATCCGACTTCTCCTATTCCATGAAAACCTGTTATGAGAATATTATCTAAAAAATCACTCTTAGTTATAGCTTTCTTTATTTTGAACATATCTCCAGCTCCATTAAAAAATTGCTAAAATAAGAGGATCTGTTGCTTGAAATAGTTCTTTACTCTTAGGATGAATAAGACGAAGTTGCAGTCCTCCAAGTGAGCCAAAAACCTGAACTACGTCCTGTTTTTTTTGCACTTTAAAAACATCTCCTTGCATAAGTATATTAGCTGCATCAGCTTTCTTAGGAGATATTTTATCAATATAAATATCTAACTCAGTATTTTCCTTAAAATCAAATAGATTTTCAATTATTTCAAATGAGAGTTCCATTTTCCCATCTTGGGATGTTAACCTTATCTTAAAAACATCCTCAAGGTCAGTAGGTTCAATCCTTTGCACACTGAAAATAGTTTGTACCATTTTTCTCACAATCTTTCATTTACTATTCGTAGATATATCCAAAAATTTTCTTTGTCATAAAAATTTAATGGGATTAATTTAAAAATCCTTAGTTCTTAATGGGTTTTAGATGGGAGGAACGTATAATGTCAAGTAGCACACGAAAATTCTTCATCGAACTTCAGAACCTTATGAACAAGAAAGTGCGAGTCGTAACGGTCGCAAAGCAAGTTTTTGAAGGTGAACTTCAGGGTTTTGATCAGAATACGCTTTCATTTTGTCTGATCAATGCAAATGATTCTGAAGGAATTAAATATCATCGTGCTTTTATTCTAGGTCACGAAATCGCCGCCATTTTCGAAGTCGAAAAACCTTTTGATATGAAAGGATTAGCAGATGAAATCTCGAAACTTTTTCCACAACCTGGTCAGGTTAAACTACACGAATCAGCAGGAGTAATTTCGGTTTTAGACAACAAAATAACTGTAACCGAAGCTGGAGTTGAAGGCGAAGGCCCTCTTGCTGAGAGGATTAGCGCGGTTTATGATAAATATATGGAAGAAAAAACTAGCGGAAAGTCATCTTGATCAGTTAAGAAGTTCTTAGTAACCAAGAAACGATGTGAAAGTTTCTTTGAGTTTTGAAGTTATAGAACATGATGTAGGAGGTCGTATTGGCAAACTTTACACCCGCCATGGCGGGTTTATCAATACTCCTACTTTAATTCCTGTTGTGCATCCTACAAAAAATCCGATTTCTCCTGAAAAACTTGAAACTGGATTTAATTGTGAAATAATTATAACAAGTGCATACCTTCTAAAACAATACATCACAAGAAGTAATGAGAACATATCAGACCTTCACTCTTTTTTCCATTTTAATGGTCCCATAATGACTGATTCAGGCGCATTTCAGATCCTACGTTACGGTGGCGTAACAATATCCCCAGAAGAAGTAATTGAATTTCAAGAAAAAATTCATTCTGATATTGCGGTTATATTAGATCTCCCTATTGGACCCGACCTTACCTATGAACAAGCTAAATACAATGTTACCCAGACATTAAAGAGGGCGAAGGAGAGTCTAAATCTTAGGAATGTTGAAGATATTCTTTGGGTAGGACCTATTCAAGGTGGTGCCTACTTAGAACTTATTGAGCATTGCGCAAAAACAATGTATGATCTCCCTTTTGATATGTATGCTCTTGGAAGCGTTACTCCGTTTATGGAGCAATATAATTTCATAAAGTTAGTTGAAGGTATCGCTACTGCTAAGATGAATTTACCAGTTGAAAAACCATTTCACTTATTTGGTGCAGGACATCCTCTTTTTTTCTCGTTAATTATTGCTTTAGGCTGCGATACTTTTGATTCCGCTGCTTATGCATTGTTTGCAAAAGAAAACCGTTACATGACTCCAAGTGGTACTTATCTATTGGATTCACTAGAGGTGTTTCCATGTTCATGTCCTGTTTGTATCAAATATACACCCTCGGAGTTGAAAGCAACTAATGCAGAACTGAGATATGAGCTTTTGGCAAGTCACAATTTGCATATTTCTCTCCAAGAAATACGTACGATACGTCAAGCAATCTTAGACGGACGACTCTGGGAACTCCTGGAAGCAAGGGCACACATGCATCCCAGATTTTTACAAGCTTTTTATCATCTAAGAAAATATCGTGATTGGTTAGAAACGTTCGATCCTATCTCAAAGAGAAGGGCTTTGTTTTTTTATGGAAAAGTAGGATTATATAGACCTAATCTAGTTAGGCATCAAAATCATTTAACAAAGTACTATCATCCACCGTCAGACGCTCCAATTTTAACCGTTCTTCCTGAAACAAAAATAAAGCCATTTCGATCATCTCCTGGGCAAATCCGATTAATTGACCGATTAAAAGAAGTTTTTGGTGATTATTTTCGTTATTTACATTTAGTAACTTTTGTTATTCCTTTCGGATGTGTACCTAGCGAAATTGAAAATATATACCCCCTTTCTCAGTATGAAACTTCAAGAATCATTGATCGAGCAAGCCTTAAGTTTGCTTGGGAAAGTTTTGAAGAATATCTCAATATTCATAAATCAAACTACAGAATCATCATTCTCTTCAATAATGTCTCTCAGTGGAACTCCTTTATAACTCAAAAACTGACTTCTTTATGTCAACAATTAGGATATCTTTTATTTATCATCCCAGAAGAAATATATGCAGGTACACTCACAAAGACATTACACCAAATACTTAAAGAAATCGTACAAGTTAGTGTATCTCATTTGGAAAGGTGATCAAAAACATCAACATAATTAGGTTGTGTGCAAAAATGCCACAAGAACAAGAAGAACGTGAATTTACCATCGATGAGACCGATTTAGATATCATAAAACTTCTTCAAGAGGATGCACGTCTTAGTTACCGTTCAATTGCCGAGGAACTTGAAAAAACTGGACGCAAAAAAGCTGCTGGAACAGTACATAATCGCGTGAAAAATCTTGAAAAGGAAGGTGTCATTAAAGGATACTCTGTAGTCTTAGATTATGAGAAATTGGGCTATGAATTTACTGCGCTAACCCTTGTAAGGGTTAGGGGAGGAAAACTCGTTGAAGTAGAAGAAAAGATCGCGCAGCATGATCCAGTAATGGCGGTTTATGATATTACGGGGGAATATGACATAGCAGTAATTTCGCGCTTTAATACTCGAAATGACCTTGATAAGTTTATTAAGGACGTTCTTTCTATATCCAACATAGAGCGTACAAATACCTCGATTGTACTTAATGTTCGTAAAGAGAAATGGTCTCTGAGCGAATTGAAGGTCCCGAAATCTTAATAAGAATCGGTAGCCTCTATACAAATTAAGAAATGGCAACAGGTACCCCTAATGCGGTTTTAAGAATGCATATGATATTTGTAGGTCTGTTTCCTTGTATTTTTAAATAGATGTTCTAAGAAGCGATCATATCTTGATGAATTTAAACGCGGGGGTGTCCGAGGTCTCCTCTCAATTGAGAGTAACGGGAACTTGGCCAAAGGAGCAGGACTCAGGATCCTGTGGCGTAGAGAAGCATTAGGTGCCCTAGGTTTCGACGCACGCCTGCGTGGGTTCGAAGGAATGAAGCAAAAAGCTTATTCCGAAATTCCCGCCCCCCGCACCACTCTTAACTCATGAGACAACGGATTGACTTTTTTAAGCATTTTTAGACTAGATAAATAATGAGGATGAAAAGATGGAAAAAAACGCAACGACAGTTCGCCTCAGAGGAATATACTCGACTGCATTAGCGAAAATCCTTATAGATCATGGATTTAAACTCACTTATCCTTCAACTGTCATTTTAAAACGCTTTGAAGGGGTAATTGAGAACTTACGTGTACCTTTCGACCTAGATATTCTTGACAGACGAAATAGACAGGGCATAGAACTCAATGGGAAAGAAGAGGTTATTGAAAAATTACTGGAAATATTGCGGTTGCTTCTTCCTGATCTTACGGTTTTTTACACAAAAGTTAGTCCAAATGGCTTCTATAAAGGAATTGTCACGAGGATAAATATGGAGCGGAATTACGCGATTTTAAATTTAGGGAAAACAGAAGGCATAATGCACCTGAATAATGAGAATTTTCATGAAGAAATCAATGAAGGTGACGAACTTCTCGTACGCGTAGAAAAAGTTAGACCTGGATTATCTGAAGTACGGTCAAGCATAACAATAGCTGGCAGATACGCCGTCTTGATTCCTGAAAATGCAGTTCGGATAAGTCATAAAATTCGTGGGAAAAAACGAGATGAGTTGTTCTTTCTAGGAAAAACCATCAAACCAGATTCATGGGGAATTTTATGGCGCACAGCAGCAGCAGCAGAAGATGTAACAGCGCTCATCGCCGAAATCGAGGACTTAACAAAGTTAGCACAGATGATATTTAAGAATGCTGAAAAGACCAAAGCGCCAGCAGCCGTGTATGAAGAGAATATAACAACGATCTTAGAATTTCCAAGTCTTTCCAAAATAAAACTTGATGAGATTAGAAGCGAAGTTGTTGCAACAGTTAGAAACCATCACCAACTCAAAGTAATGGGTCACGATTTATCATTATTGGTTGATTTTGGTGAAAGAATTCTTGCCAAATTGCCTGAACACCATTTTATTATCAATGAGGCCGCAGATGTCACATTTCTTGAAATTTTTCCTTCATTAGGCTCTGAAGTCTGTATTGATCATGTTAAATTTAATGGAAGGACAATTTTTCTATCGCCTGGGCATGTAATAAAAAGCGCCCCACATGAAAGAAAACTAATCTTAAAACGAATGTTCAAGGCTGGACGAAAATTTGATGGCCTTGATCTTCCCAAAGAAGCAGGTGATTACGGTATTATGGAGATACAAGAAGGAGAATTTTTTGTAAAAACGACGTATTTTTCGCGAGATGGAATGTACAAAGGAGAATATTTCAATATAAATACTCCAGTAGAGGTCTATCCAGGACTCTATCCAGAGCCTCACCGAATCAGGTATGTTGATCTTGAAGTAGATTTAATTCGAACTGAAGATTTTACACGTGTAATCGATTTAGAAAAACTTGAATATGCTAAAGAAGAATCTATAATTTCGGAACAGTTATTCAATCTCACAATGGAAAAAATGAGTCAATTAAAAAGCATGTTAAGAACAGAAGATTCTTCTTCTACTGCAAAATAGTTGATTAGAACTATATACTCTGCAAAGAAGGTGTCATAAATTTCTAATAACGGAAATCCATTTACCAAGATTAACTACGTCCCTACTGCAAAGGAACTCTTGGATCAAGCATTTCGAAAAGCGTCTCGTACTGAAGTTAAGATTCCCAGAAAAGTGCCACGCATCATAAGGACGAAACGTAAGGAAAGTAAGAAATTAAGAGTTATAGAGGGATTTCTAGATTCACGACTCAAACGCATAGTAAAACAGATTCCTTCGATAGATGATGTACATCCATTTTATTCTGAATTAGCTGATATACTGGTTGGCAGAGATCAACTCAAAAATGCGCTTGGCTCAATTTATGGTACACGTAGAGTGGTTAAGAAACTAATTCAAAACTATATCTACAAAATCAAGAGAGCAAAAGAATTAACTGAGGTTATAAAGTTAAGTCGAGCGGCATACGGGCGTATAAGTTCAATAATTAATAGAATTAAGAACAATTTAAACATAATTCAAGAAGCTAGACCAAAATTACGGAAATTGCCATCGGTTGATCCTAAAAAACTTACGATAGTTATTGCGGGATACCCGAATGTTGGGAAAAGTAGTTTTGTGGCACACGCATCTACGGCAAAACCAGAAATAGCTGAATATCCCTTCACCACGCGAGCTGTAACGATAGGCCATATACAAAGAGGTCTTTCAATATATCAAATTGTGGATACCCCTGGTCTTCTTGATCGTCCACTCGATAAAAGGAATCCAATAGAATTACAGGCAATTACTGCATTAAAATACTTGGCTCATGTTATTCTGTATATTGTAGATCCCTCAGAAACTTGTGGATATCCATTGAAGGAGCAAATTTCTTTATATGAGGATCTTAAAAAACTTTTTGGGGAACTTTATCTTGTCGTGAACAAGATAGATTTAGTAGACAAAAGCAGGAGTGACGAACTTCTGGAACTAATTAATGACGAATGCTTTGAAACAAACGCACTCACTGGGGATGGAGTTAATGAGACGATAGAAAGAATTATTGACAAAAATTTAATGAACAGTTAAATTCAATTTTCATCGAATTGTGTATTCTTGGACTTCAATTCTTCCAATTTTAATTCAATGATTTCATTTGTTAAAACAGGATCTGCCCTTCCTCTGGTTTTCGCCATAACCTGTCCTACAAGATAACGAATAGCATTCTTGTTAGTCATGGCATCGCGAACGGCATCTGGGTATTCTTCAAAGACTTCTTTTACTTTATCAGAAATGATAGAAGTGTTATCAATCTTCTTAAGACCAAGTTCTTCTATTATGGTCTGCGGGGTCTTTCCTGTTGCAAGCATTTCCCGCAGAACTGTCTTACCAATTTTTCCACTAATCACCTCTTGATCAATTAAACGGATCATATTTGCTAAATCTTCTGGTGTAAGGAGAATCTCAGTAAATTCAAGATCAAGTTCGTTTACAAAACGTAAAAAATCACTCATAAGCCAATTACTGACTTTTTTTGCATCCACGTCATAAGTTATGCATGTTTCAAAGAAATCTGCTAAATATTTCTCACTTGTCAATACTTCTGCATCGTAAACAGGGATTTGATAATCTCTCCGAAATCTTTCTTTTCGAGCATCTGGTAGCTCAGGCATGGTTGTTTTGATTTTTTCAATCCATTCATCTGAAATTTCAATAATCGGTAGATCAGGTTCCCTGAAGTATCTATAGTCGTGTTCTTCTTCTTTCGTTCGAAGAGTAAAAGTTATTCTGCGATCTTCGTCCCAATGTCGAGTTTCTTGTGCTATAAACTCCCCACGTCGAAGTGCTTGTTTTTGTCTAATAATTTCATAGTTTAAAGCACGTTTAACTTCTTTAAACGAACTAATGTTCTTTATTTCAACACGTCTTCCGTCTCCTACAGAAATATTCGCATCGCAACGAAGAGATCCCCGTAAATTTACATCAGCTACACCTAAGTGCTCAAGGACGCTTCTTAGTTTTCGAAGAAAGATGCGCGCTTCTTCTGGTGTTGAAAAATCAGGTTCAGTGACTATTTCAAGAAGAGTTATTCCAGATCTATTATAATCAACCAAGGTGTAAGGAGATTTATCAATCATACCAATATGCTTTAAACGGCCTGGGTCTTCCTCAAGTTGGAGGCGGCGGATTCTTATTACTTTTTTTTGATGATTCATTTCAAAATCAACGTGGCCTCCAATCGCAATTGGGACACCACCTGCTTTATCGTACTGTGAAATTTGAAAATCCTTTGGCAAATCTATATAAAAATAGTTTTTACGGTAAAACGAACTATTTCTCGATATATTCGAATTAAGTGCAAGCGAAACCATCATTGCCAATTCTATAGCACATTTATTAGTTACAGGTAGTGTTCCAGGTAGACCAAGGCAAATTGGACAACAAACTGAATTAGGAGGCATACCGCGATAATCAGTAGGACATCCACAAAATAACTTAGTTGTCAAAGCTGTAAGTTGCACATGTATTTCCAAACCTATTTTTACATCTGAAATTGTTTCAGAAAACTCTGTTTTTCTAGTTGCGGAAGAAGTCAATTTTAACACTCTTAAAATATATTATTAGTTCTCATCTTGAAAGTTTCTAAAGAGATTTTGTGATTCACTTACGTTTCTCTAGATGTAATAGAGAGCCTCCAATCGAAGCCAGGTGTTCGAGATCCCATTTTGAATACCATCGGTCCTATTCTTTTGTGTTCGCTCTTATGAAGCATGTGTTCTACTTTTTTTATTACTTCTAACGGAATATTGAATTCTTTAGAAATCTCATTCGGTAACATCAATTGCTCAAAACTACTTAAGATTTTGTCTAAAGTATCATACTTTATGCCCAGTTCATCTTCATCTGTTTGTCCAGGCCAAAGTCCTGCTGAAGGCGCCTTTTTGATTATTTCTGGAGGAATTTTTAGATATTCAGCTAGTTGCCTGACTTGGCACTTATATAGGTCGCCTAAGGGTAAGATATCACAGCCTCCATCACCAAATTTGGTGAAATATCCCACTAAAAGTTCACTTTTATTACCCGTGCCAATTACTAGCCAATTATGTAGATTAGCATAATAATATAAGAGACTCATCCTAAACCTAGCTGCAAGGTTACCGTTTACAATTTTTCTTTCTGGATCAAATACTTGGAATTGTTTGAAAGCGTTTAAGGATGGAGATATGTCCTCAATTTCGTATTTCACACCAAGTAAAGAAGCAATTTTAATTGCGTCATCAATGTCTTGTTGTTGAGTTGTCTGTGTTGGCATTAACAGCCCAAATGTTTTTTCATGACCTAAAGCATGCACACATAAAGCAGCAGTTACAGATGAATCTATTCCACCGCTTAAACCAATAATTACTCCATTAACTTTCGCATCATCAATGCGCTTAACTACAAATCTACTGATCCTGCTTACAGCAATTTCAGGGTTTATTTCTAAAGAGTGCATTTGTTTTAATCTCCAATAGTGATTTGAAAGAATTTCTAATCCTGTAAATCCTAAACATGAATCTTATGAATCAATTAAGCATCGCTATTTATTTCTTTTCAATTGTGTTGAAATTAAAGCAAACAGTATATTAACAATACAAAATTACCTCATGCGGTGCATAGATAAATTTAGATACAATCAAAAGTTTTTAATGAGACAGAACAATTCATAGAGAACCAAAAGGTCGTATTTACCGGAGAGGATATGCATTAAAAGAAATTATCCAACAAGACCTCTTGTAGGCGTTGGCGCAATAGTCCTAGATGGTGAAAAAGTATTAATGGTCAAAAGGGGAAACGAACCAGGTAGAGGAAAATGGTCTTTTCCTGGAGGCTTAGTAAACATTGGAGAAGCAGTTAGAGAGGCTGCAAAACGGGAAGTCAAAGAAGAAACCGGTCTTTCGGTAAAAATCGGCGACCTTGCAGGAGTCATTGATGTAGTAATTAAAGATGACAACGGGAAAATCCAATATCATTATGTCATTATAGACTTTTTTGCCACGAGAGAAAGTGGTGAGATTTCTCCAAGATCAGACGCGGAAGATGTCAGATGGATTCTTCTTAAAGATCTCTTTTCTCTGGATGTAACTAGAACGGCAATTAATTTGCTACGACAACTTAATTTGTTAAATTAATCGAAAGAGTACCGTAGTTACTCTACATGTTCATTAGATACTCCAAAGATTTTTGGTTTGGATGACATAAACAGGGACTTATGGTCTGTTTTTTGATTTTTGGATTTCCATAAAGTGATTCATCCAAATTTCTTTTCCTTCATCTACACTTAGGCCAGTGAAGGTTACATCTTTCACACAAGTGCCTTGTTCCTTCGGAAAAAAAGGAAACACCCGACAAAGTATTGGTCGAATCTTATGAATAATACATGCTCCGTCATCTGCATTAAAAATACAGTAGCCATATTTGGAACGCATTGTTACTGGATATTTGATAATCTCACCAGTAATTAGGTCTTTACGTGTAGTTGTCTCTATGAAGTAATCAATTTCAGGTATAAATATGCGAATTGCGTTTATTTCCACCTCTGAAATTGAAATTCCCCCAACGCAGCAACATCCACACTTTTTGCAATCACCGTTTATTGCGTTTAATTTTGAATAGTATTTTTTAAGAAGAGGATATTTTTCAACGAATTTTTCAACATCGTCATCCGAAAACTTATCGACGCGTATTCTAATGTCTTTTAATTTCTTTTCTAAAATAATCTGTCCCATTTCCCCTCCCAGCATTTGAAAAATATAATTTCATTAAATAATTAATCACAAAATGCTTATTTCTTCTACTATTAAGTCTTCTCCTCGGGTTTCAGAAGAAACCTCAAGGTCAATGAAAACTCTTTTGCATTTTGCTTGCTCTATAATACT
>Ga0180438_10003338_pt1 | contig 24384 bp, 18 predicted proteins | sample SS_ome_12_FD_132455 | JGI IMG/M metagenome (GOLD analysis project Ga0180438, IMG submission 132455) | Hypersaline lake sediment archaeal communities from the Salton Sea, California, USA - SS_3_D_2 metaG | ecosystem: Environmental > Aquatic > Non-marine Saline and Alkaline > Hypersaline >... | reverse complement strand
TGACGGACCTCCTGAAATCCTGACATCTTCAGGACTTCAGCGCCTACATGGCAATTCTTCCTTTTCAAAATGACCTAATTTGAAGCGCCCATCACTGACCTATTTTACGCGCCCCTTGACAACCGTCACATTTTTCCCTCGCTTGACGGAGCTTTTCACCGAGTTACAGAGCCTTTTCGCCCGTTTTCAAAAAAAATCTCGCGTCTTTCGCATTTTTCACCCCCCTTTTCCTTGCCCAACTCCCCCCCCCACCACCACCGATTAACAAATCCACTAATCCCCTGTAGCCAATCTTTTTGCCTTTTCTCCTTGAGTTTTGGTCGAAAATATGTTAAAATACCCGCACGTTTGCCAGCCGGTAAACGCAACGCGCCGGCAGGCGCAGGATTTAGCGGAGAACCGCAAGTCTTCGTATCAGCAGATACACGCCAAATATCAATAACCAATTGGAAAGGGCGAATTTCCAATGAACCTTTTAACCGTTCAAGAGCATCACCAATCCGGTTATTTATATCCCCATAAGGCACTACACCTGTCGAGAACGCTCTACAAATCAGCCCTTTTTATGCAAAACAAACCCAATTTCCCGAACACTCGAATGAACCTAACTCCTGTTAAAACACGCTGTTATGAAAACCACCGACACCGCCCACGCCGCCAAAACAAACCCAATCCAACCCAATCTCACCCCCCCCACTCCCACCGCGCATGTGGGCATCCGGCCCCGCTTCACACGCCAGCGTCTTTGCTATCGCTGACTCCCCAACTCGCAACCCACGCATAGAGGTAGAAAGCGTCAGGAACAAGTTGGAAACGGGGGGTGGTTATTGCGGCGGGTGTCCGGCGGGGCGAAAGAGGGCAAAAGCGGGTGATGGGAATCGAACCCACATGGCCAGCTTGGAAGGCTGGGGCTTTACCATTAAGCTACACCCGCGAACATTTACACATCGCTGCTCTTAGCTTATACTGAGGCAATTATAAGCTCGTGTTAATTTGCGGTCAATAGTCGATTCGATTGAACAAGGTTTTTGTGGAAATGGATATTCTCCAGTTAAGCGCAACAGCCAGGTCGGCTTCGGTGCGGCTGGCTGCGATTGGGACCGAGGTTAAGAACGCTGCGTTGGCTTCGATCGCCGAAGCGCTCAGCCGGCGCAGCGGTGAAATCGTGGCTGCCAACCGGAAAGACCTGGCTGAAGCCGAAAAGAACAATCTGGCTGCTCCGCTGCTCAAGCGGCTGGCGTTTGATGAGGACAAAATAGCCGATGTCTGTGCGGGCATCGAGAGCCTGATTAGGCTGGATGACCCTGTGGGAAAAACGCTCAGCGCGACCGAGCTCGATGAGGGGCTTGAGCTTTATAAAGTGAGCTGCCCGATCGGTGTAATCGGTGTGATATTCGAGTCTCGTCCCGATGCGCTTGTGCAGATCTCGACGCTGTGTCTCAAAAGCGGCAATGCGGTGCTCCTGAAAGGCGGCAGCGAGGCGCAGCGCACCAATGCGGTGCTGGCTGAGGTTATTACCGGTGCGACGAAGGATAAGCTGCCCTATGGTTGGCTGCAACTGCTTGAGACGCGGGACGATGTTTCGGCGATGCTGGGGCTGGACGAGTACATTGACCTTATTATTCCCCGCGGGTCCAACGAATTCGTGCGGCACATTATGAGCAATACCAATATTGCCGTGCTGGGTCATGCCGAGGGGATATGCCACGTTTACGTCGAGTCGAGCGCGGATTTGGACATGGCTGTGAAAATAACGGTCGATTCGAAGTGCCAGTACGCGGCGGTGTGCAATGCGGCTGAGACGCTCTTGGTGGATCAAGAGATCGCCGGCGAGTTCCTGCCGAAGGTGAAGGCTGGGCTGGAGGAAAAAGGCGTTCGGCTTCGCGGGTGCCAGAAGACGGCTGAGATTATCGAGGTTGAGCCGGCGACGCAGCGGGACTGGTCGACGGAGTATTTGGATTATGTGCTGTCGGTGAAGGTTGTAGGTGGTATTGACGAGGCCATCGAGCATGTAAACCGGTACGGCTCGGGGCATACGGAGGCGATTGTGACGGCTGAGAGTGAGAAGGCGTGCAGGTTTATGGATTTGGTGGATTCGGCGGATGTTTTCTGGAACTGCAGCACGCGGTTCAGCGATGGTTTTCGGTACGGTTTGGGGGCTGAGGTGGGTATAAGCACGAATAAGATACACGCGCGAGGGCCGGTGGGACTTGAGGGGCTGGTGATATACAAGTGGAAGCTGATAGGCAGTGGGCAGGTCGTAGCGGAATACAGCGGTAGTGGAGGGCGCGGATTTACGCACAGGAAACTGGATAAGGAGTGCCGTTTTTAGGTGCGGCTGTGGGTGGAAGTGTGGGGTGTTTGGGTGGTTTGGGCAAGCGAAAAAGGGTGTCAAAAACGTAAAAAACGTGTGAATTTTGCAAAAAACGTGCCAAAAATTGGAAGAGTTGGTCAAAAAGTTCAGGAAGACGGGCGAAAAATGTGATTTCCTTTGGGCGCGGGTCAGCGGCGGCAGGTTCGTTAAAATGGGGGGAATGTATGGATTGCGCGGGGTGTGGGCGGGTGGTGGCACCACGCGCGTGAAACGGGGTTTGTGCCCCGGCGGGCTCCCGATAGATCGGGACTTCGCTGAAGATTTCATTGCACTGCAGAAGCGGGGGAGGACGGAGGCCACGTGGCTGGTGGCGGGAGCCTTCGAAGCTTCCAGAAGCTGGGTGTAAGCAAGTTTGGGAGAAGTTTTGCGTTTTCAGTTCGACAATTGCAACAATAGTATATAAGTATATACATATATACTTATGGAGTGCTGCTTGGCAGCGATATCGGGTTGTGTTGAATATGGAGGCGAGCGTGCAAGCTGCGGGGGGTGTCCCGAGGGGGGATTTGGCTTTGCTCAATACAGTGGTCGTGGGGGTAATAGTAATCGTTGTCGCTGTCGTTGATCATTCTGAGCACTTGGTCGACATAATTGCGGTAAAGAAGCAGCCGCTGGAACGTGGCGCTGCTGTTGGCCTTCTGGGGCTGATTGTAACACACGAATCGTCTCCAAGTATTTGGCCTTCATGGTCGCTTTATTTCCATGTTCTCTTAACGGTACATTATCCCGGAGACAACCAAACCAACGTAGGCCAACAGCGAAAGAAGTGCTAATATCCTATACCTCGTATCTATTAGCAGCAGTAGAAAACTGAGGGGGATCCCACATAAAAGGAGCAGAAAGAATATTGTCTTAGATGCTAGCTCCGGAATACCCCAAACTCTCCCGTTTAGATCAACCGACACCCACATAGAGACAACTACAAACATAAGTGCGACATTTGCTGCGCGCGCCGCAGACATCTTCTTGTTATAATTCTTTACATTCATATAAATCACCTATAGTACGTACAGTATTCTAGTCCCGCAAAGTCATTTTTGCCATCTTCCGGTTTCGGGGTCGTAGTAGCGGTTTCTGTTATATTGTATTGTCAAAGAGCCGCTGTCCAGTATATCAAGCCTTCGCCCTATAAACAAGTAGGGATTATCTTTTGCTGATTCCTGCGGGATCATCGGGATAAGTTGTGGGGTGAAGATGCGACAGCAGCCGCAGGGATCGTACACGTAACGCTCCACGACGGTCCCGCTGGTGCCGTACGGGTGGGCTTACTATTGGAAAGCGTGCGAGGAGGGGTGGGCTGTGTTTTGAAGTGACGGGCTGGAGCATAATCAGGAGCCAGAATTCAGGGTCTGCGGCTGAACAAAGCGATATGTGCGGTGATTTCTTATAAAACGGGCAATGGCTATCGCGAAATATCTGGACATAACAGAAAAAATGGTTGACAGCATTGCGTGGTTTGTTAGAATTGTGCTGCGTTTGGGAAGAACTTTGTGCGTTTTGTGAAGCAGGCGGGCGGTAGGTTTGCGCCGGGAAGGACACTGTCTGCACAAAAAGGCTATTTGAAAAGGAGAACCATTTGAAAGGGGCGTAAAATCATGGAGAAGGCAAGGATTAGAGTATATTTTTTAAAGGAATTAATAGAATGAAGAATATTCTTACGAAAGGTATAGTCCGGGGAGTGTTACTCCTGCTGGTGGGTTCGGCTCCTGTGGCTGGGGCCTCGTTTCGCAGTGATGGGCGTTATAGTGTGGATGCCCAATGCGGTCAGGTAATCACGATAGAGTTGTACGGGTCAGGCACAACGTTAGTCCTGGGAAGCATTGTTGAAACGCCTCCTGCCGGCGGTCAAGCAAGTAATTTATGGCTGAATGGGGGGTTTGACTACGGTGACGCCGGCAGTGTGGTTAATTCAGGCGGTGTGCTGATTGAAGGAGCCGGGGGGTTTGTGGGCTTCGCACAACCAACTGTGACGGGGGTGCTGTATAGGTTTGATTACTTAGTGCCGCAGGTTTTTGAGCCTTTCACTATCGGGCCGGGTGAAGGGATCAATGAAGTCGATGGGTGGGATATTCCATCGGCTCTGACAGTTCGTCCGTACGTTACGCCAGATGACCGGGATGGTGACGGTGTAAACAACAATTCGGACAATTGCCCAAGCACACCTAATGCCGACCAGATCGACAGTGACGACGATGGCTTAGGGGATATGTGTGACAACTGTGTTTACATCGCGAACGCCGACCAGGTCGACAGCGACGGAGATGCCGAAGGCGACGTCTGCGACCATGACAGAGACGGCGACACGATCTACAACACCGTCGACAACTGCCCTGATACAGCCAATCCGGACCAGGCCGATCGCGACGGTGATACGCATGGCGACCTGTGCGACAACTGCCCAGACGTAGCCAATGCCGACCAGGCGGACAGCGACGGCGACGGCGTGGGCGATGCATGTGGCAGGGTCGCAGCACACTGGATGTTTAACGAGGGCCAGGGCGATATTGCGGAGGATTCAGCCGATGACAATGACGGAATCGTTTACGGGGCGCAATGGACGGAGGGACTTCTCGGCGGTGCACTGGAGTTTGACGGCGCAGATGACTTTATAGACGTGACCGAATCGTCGCTGCCTTCAAGCGGTCCATATTCGGTTTCGATGTGGGTATATGCGGTGGGCAATTATCAGGGGATGTATGACGTTGGCGGGCACGACCGCAATGCCTGCTGGATACACTATTATATCAGCGACAGTGCGAGGTTCACGATTGGAAGCTGTAACCGCGGGTCGGGGCGTCTGATTATAAGAGATGCGGCGAATAACACTTTTGAGCAGTACAGGCCACCTAACGACGCATGGGCGCATGTGGCGGTCATTTTCGATTCGGGTGGAAACGCCACCAAGCTGTATGTAGACAACGTGGACTTGGAGAACAAATACATGGTCACCAGCGGGAATACGGACCCCGGCTGGCCCTTTTCGGGGACGGATACGGTCATAGGAAAACAGGGCGCCGGGAGCAGGTTCTATGCGGGACTGATGGACGATGTGCGGATTTTCGACAAAGCACTTTCGGCTGAAGAAGTGGGGCAGCTTTATACGATGGAGTTCGATACCGATGGTGACGGGCTGAGCGATGCGTCAGACAACTGTGTAAACGCCAAGAATCCGGAGCAGACGGACACAGATGGCGACGGGATGGGTGATGCCTGTGATGATTGTCCGGAAGACCCGGAGAAAACAAAGCCGGGTATTTGCGGCTGCGGTGTATCAGACAGCGATACGGACGGCGACACCGTTGAAGATTGTATTGACGGGTGTCCTTTGGATGCGGCCAAAGTCGAACCGGGTATCTGCGGCTGCGGCAAAGCCGATGTCGATACGGACGGCGACAGCGTGGCAGACTGTATCGACAACTGCACCGAAGAGCCGAACGTCGAGCAGCTTGATACTGACGGCGACGGTGTGGGCAACGTCTGTGACAACTGCCTGCCGGTGGCCAACCCCAGCCAGACGGACAGTGACGGCGACGGGCTGGGTGACAGGTGTGACTGCGCGTGCAACGGCGATCTAAACGGCGATGGCTGGTTATCGCCGGTCGACATAAGCGGTTTGATCTCCAGGTTATTACCTCAAAGCGCGACATACTATTGGGTAACAACCGCCCTCAGCGATTGTGGAGACTTAAACGGTGACGGCTGGGTCTCGCCCTATGACCTGAGTGTTCTTGTAAGCAGCCTTTTGCCCCATTTCAGCAGCTACTACTGGGTCCAGTGCCCGGAGTAGCCGTGCTGAGTGATTTTTGGAAAAAAGGCTTGACAGGCGTGCGGCGTTTGTGTACAATGCTTTTTGTCGCGGGTGCATCCAGGCGGTTTCGCCTTACACATAATCTGGACATAAAGGCACGATGCGACAAGGGAGATCGGTCGGTGAAAAGCATGCGGTCTCCCCTTTTTGCAGGAGGGTTTGTGCAAAGCCGAAGGTCGGGCATCCTTTGCCTCAGTAAATCGTTATTCCACTATTCTTGAGTTGAATAACAACTCACGGAGTCTGCTACGGTGTGGCTATTTCACTTGCCGATTTCTTCAACTTTCCCTGGCTGTTTTGCATGCCGATTACCAGTTTCGCGGAGTTGGGCGAATTGGGGTGGGGATTTTGTGTTGAGTGGGTAACGGTTATGTGGTGGTGGTTGCAAAAAAGGGATTGTCGTGCGGAGATTTGGGTTACAGAGGTTCTTGAGGTGGGCGGGGACGGAAAAGATTCCTGAGGTCTTTGAACGGTAAATGGGGCCCGTGAACAGGTGTTGAACACAGGCCCCGATTCGTTATATTCCGCTATCAGTGAGTGTTATTCACAAGGCACAATAAACGGAGTTCCTGCGTCGAGGAGTATTGTCGCCACAGCCTGGAGGTCTTCGAGGTCCATCTGACCGTCGATATTAAGGTCACAACTGCAGGGACGAGCTTCGCATTCAACGCAGGGCCCTTTCACCGTCAGCTCGATGGCATCGGTCGATTGCAGGCCTCTGGCATCGGTAACGGTGACGCTGATCCTGTGAGGCACAGGCACGCAGTCCTCGGCGGAGCAGTTTACATTGAGCAGGCTGGTGCTGAAGCTTTTCTCGCTGGACAGAACGCCATCTACGTTTGACTGCCAAGTGTAGGTGAAAGGTGCGGTTCCAAGTCCTCGTTCGAGAGTGCAGTCGAAAGTGATGCTTTTTCCATAAGCGTGAGTAGAGCCGTCTTCCGGCGAGGTTATGGTGACTACAGGCGGAACATAGCGCGCCGCCGCCGGAATGTAAGTGTCGGCTGTCGTAACCAAATTCTTATTCGCATAGTACTCGGCCTGGAAAATCCAGCAGGGTATAAGCTCACTCTGGAAGGTCCGACCTTCACGTTCATAATAGCCTTGAGTGGCGGTCTTTAGATCCGTGTTTGTCTGGTCCCATTCGGCCTGCACGGGTGCAATCGCAACACGATTTCCATATTTCTGAAAGAGAGACCAGGCATCCTCACTTGTCATAGTATCCACCGTTCCGATTTGCTTGACCTTTCGCCAGTTACCCATACCTCCCATTATCTCGCCGTTTGGACCGATGTAGACCTTGAGGCGTGCGCCCGGCCCGGCCACAGATACCGGCTGCTCTTGTGACCCTAAAATCTCGCGACCATAAATGGCGCAGGTATTCTGGATAAGGCTGGTTCTCTTATCTCCGCTTGCACTTTGCTCAACCAAGGTGTCGTATTCTACGTCGGAAGGCCCTGCGTCAGACGGCAAAAGCTTATATTCGGACAGGAAGCCCCGCGCCCTTTGTTCGGCTCTGTCGGGGGAGTAACGTCCGGCTTTGGGATCGAAGCGCCACAATTTGCCCAGGTCTTGATAGTAGTACTGGCCGCTGGCCTTGAACACTTCGAGTACGCGGGGGCTGTTCGGATCATCAACATTGACCATCATGAAGACGTCTTGCAGGTCAAGCACCGGCTCGGTATCGAACCCAAAGGCGGCTGCGATTTGTTTGACGTAGGGCTCGTCAACGGCAGGTTCGAGAATTTCGTAGACATACATAGCCCTGAGATTATTGACGGCACGATAAGCCGGGCTGCCGGCAGAATGGTCCCAGTACCAATACCAACTGTCCGAGACGGGGTCCGGAGAAACGTACCCATTGCCGTGAAGATGGTCGTCGTAGCAGCCGCTTGTTTCTGCAAGCACTCTGGCGACCGTTCCGTTTGGCTGAGTCTGGTCGGTGGCCGTAAACCACGCCTGAGTAACTGTCTGTGAAGGAATGGTTATCGTGAACATCCAAAAGTTTATGGTGTACTGGCGCATCTTCTGGGCCCATATTCTCCCGAAATTAGTGGCCCCCCAACTGCTGGTCTTATAACCGAGTATCAGGTGCAGTCCGTCCATGGCGGTAGCCCAATAGGCCATTGAGCTGTCGCGCAACAAGCTGCAACACTTAAGGCCAATCCATTCCAGGTCGTAGTCACCCCAGGCATCCCTGACCTCGCCCGGCGTCACCACGCCGTCGGTACACGGTATGCCACTGAGAGTCTTGCCCCAGTACGAATCCCATGCCGTGGTACAGTGACTATTACGAAAATGAATATCTGTTCCGTCAACCCAGGAGTTTTCGCTTCCTCCGTCGGCGGCACTTTTGTAATAGTCTTCGCTGCAGCCGCTGCAGCCCTGGCAAAAGGTTTGAGACCAGCCGGGGAAGCTGTCAACCTCGTCGCAAAATCTTTGCGCGCAGGTGTGAAAGTACGTAGCACCACAGCCCCCGCAGCCGGATACTTCATGAGCATATGTTTGAAGAGGAACCAAAACAGACACGACCACTACAAGAGACTCAATTGCATATTTTCTGAAAATAGTCATTTTTCACATACCTCCAATCAAGAATTGTACAATCAATATCAAAACCTCCTGCGATAGCAAAGACTTTTCCACGGTCCTCTCAATCAGATTTGCTTTCACCTCCTTTCTAAAAGCCGGCTATCGCAAGCTTTCGATGAATCTGGCATTTCATGTTTGACCGCCATGTCCTATTTTGATTTTACTTCCGCGACGCAGGGTCTTTTCGTGATGAGGTTTTCACGGTTGCCGGTTGCAACGGTTATAACAGGCAATCGATTCGGCTGCCTAGCTATAAAACATCCCGCGGAGCGAAGCAGGCAATGCTTTGGCTGTTGACGAAGCGCAAAGCTGCGGTGCGGGCCTGCTCGACTGACAGATGAAAGCTGTTTGTCCTTTTTGCAGCCGTTGCCGGGCATTTTCACATTGAGCACGGTAGTAATTGGTGAAATACCCTGTCTCTTTCCGTCCTGTAATATATTGAGTCGCGGCACAAAAGTCAAGCCTTTTTAGGAAATAATTAGCCCCCCTGGTGCGGTCATATTATGAATTGGATGAGGGAGGAAACCGTGGAAATTGTGCGTGAAAAGGGTGCTGGGTAGGTAAAAAAGGAATTGTGAAGGTCTGGAGGGAATTAGGCGGGTGGATTGTTCAGACGATGGCTTATGGGGTTTCTAAAGGTTTGATGGCAAGAGGGCAGGCGCGTGGATGGGGGCGAGGCGTGAAGCGTTCGGGGGGAAGCGTGAACGGTTTTGCGGGGTGTTCGCAGGGTAGAGGTATGGGGCGCGGGGGGTGTTTTAATTTGTTAAAAGGTGTTGCAATTTTTCCTTGTGTGGTTAGGATTTGTTTTAATTGAGGTTATTATCGATGTCGGAGCCTTTAGACAAGGGCGATAAGGGGGGCGAGACGGCTGTGAGCGGGGCTGTTCGTGAGTTTGTGAGCGGTCTTAGCGAGGAACAGCGGATGCTGGTGATATTGAAGCGTCAGCTTTACGGAGGCAGCTGGGCGCCGATGCTTGACGACCTTCGGAACCGGCTGGCTGGTGAGCCTTATATATTCAAGCTGGCGAACCGTATCGAGGATGATATTCATCGTATCGAAGAGATGTCGGAATTCGAGGCTGAGCACGGTGTCGATTTGGCCGATTATGTTGATATGCCGTGAGAGTGCAGGTGTGATTTTGACGGTTATTTGATTGAATTCGAGGGGCAATTACGATGGCTAAAGGGTTTTTCAGTGGTTTTGCGGTGTCGGCTGGGGTTCTTTTGGTGGGAGCGTGTACGGGCGTATTCGGGCAAGAGGCGGGGTATGAGCTTCTTGTTCGGCCGGAAGGGCTTCGACATGAGCTTGGCGGTCTGAAAGTGGTGTGGGAAACGAAGCTTCCGATCAAGAAGACGGAGGAGCTTGAGCGGCTGATTATTTTAGGGGACCGGATATACGGGCTTTCGGACCGGAACTATATGGCGGCGCTGAATCGAGAGGACGGGGGTGCGGTATATGCGATGAGCGGTTCACTTGCGGCGGTTGGTCTTCCGATTATGGGGATTGGTCTTTTCGAGAACGAGCTTTATTCGATATTGGGCAACGACCTTGTTCTGATTGACGCGGATACGGGCAAGCGTCGGGTGGTCAAGCGGTTTGACGTGAGTACGACCAGCCCGGTGGCCCGTAACGGCTCTTACTTTTATTTCGGAGGTACGGACCGGCGGATGCACATCCTTCAGTCGAGCGATCTGGTTGAGGTTTTCCAGGTTGCGGCGGACAACGATTCGGAGGTGGTGTCGATAATAGCGGACGAGGAGTTTGTAGTTTTCGGGACGGACGCGGGGAATGTAATAAGCATCATGGCGGGTGAGCCGAAGCTTATCTGGAAATTCAAGGCAGCGAGGGGCATCGCGGGGCAATTAGTGCGTGAGGGTGATGAGCTGTTTTTTGCGAGCAAGGACACGAAGGTTTATAAGCTTGATATTGATACGGGTGAGCTTTTGTGGCGACGTCCTTATGCGAGCGGGGGCATGCTGGAGCGGGAGCCCCGGGTGACGGGGGACGTGGTGTATCAGCACGTTCGCGGGAAGTACGTTGCGGCGATCGACAGAAAGAAGGGTACGGGGGTTTGGGAGCTCGACGGCGGTGTTGATTTGTTGACCGAATGGGAGGGCAGGGCATACGTTCTAACCGATGACGCGAAGGTTGAGGTCATCGACAACAAGAAGGCGGAGCTGCTGTATACTCTGGATTTGCCGGGAGTTTCGCGGTATGTTTCGAATACTTCCGATTCGAAGATTTACGTGGCTGACAAGTCGGGGCGGATAGCTTGTCTTGAGCCTGTTAAATAGAAGAGGGTGACGGCGGTGAGGCGCCGAGCGGAGGACTTAATCACGAGGACGGTAACAGATTGTAAGAGTCAAGTTTTTCAAAGGAGTGAAAGTCATGGACGTAAAGATCAAGACGGCGTTGGTGAGTGTTTCGGACAAGACGGGTGTGGTCGAGTTTGCAAAGAAGCTCAGCGGGATGGGGGTTAAGATAATCAGCACCGGGGGGACGGCGAAGAAGCTGAGCGAGGCGGGAGTGAGAGTGGTCGGGGTCGAGTCGGTGACGGGTTTTCCCGAGATGATGAACGGTCGTGTGAAGACGCTTCATCCGAAGATTCACGGCGGGCTTCTGGGGCTTCGTGACAATTCGGAGCACACGGCGGCGATGCGTGAGCACGGGATCGAGGCGATAGACCTTGTGTGCGTGAACCTTTATCCTTTCGAGGCGACGATAGCGAAGGCGGGTTGTACGCTGGAGGAGGCGATAGAGAATATCGATATCGGCGGGCCGAGTATGCTTCGTTCGGCAGCGAAGAACCACAAGTTCGTGACGGTGGTGACAAGCCCCGCGCAGTACGAGAGGATCATCGAGGAGATGGAGAAAAGCAACGGTGCGGTGAGCGCGGAGCTTCGGAGCGAGTTTGCGCGAGTAGCGTTCGGGCTGACGGCCTGTTATGATTCGGCGATATCGAAGTATCTCAACGAGAGGGCGGGTGTTGGTTATCCGGAGCGGGTGTCGATTGCGCTTCGGAAAGAGGGGGACCTTCGTTACGGAGAGAATCCGCACCAGACGGCGGGGTACTATAAGCTGGCTGCGAGCGGTGAGACATCGGTGAGCAGTGCGAAGCTGCTGGAGGGGGGTACGCCGATAAGCTTCAATAATCTTCTTGATACGAATGCGGCGTTCGAGCTTGTGAAGGAGTTTGCGGAGCCCGCGGCTGTGGTTGTGAAGCACCTGAATCCGTGCGGCTGCGCGGTGGATGACGATATTTGTGAGGCCTATCGGAAGGCTTACGAGGGTGACGTAGTGAGTGCGTTCGGGGGTATCGTGGCTTTGAATCGTAAGGTTGACGCGGAGCTTGCCCGGACGATAATGGAATCATACAGCCGGTTCGGAAAGGCCAGGGGTGCGGGAGGTTTTTTTGCGGAGGTTATCATCGCGCCGGGGTTCGATTCGGATGCGGTTGAGATAATCCGGGGGCTGAAGGCGTGGGGCGGTCGTGTTCGGCTGATGGAGACGGGGGCCATCGACAGGGGGAAAATCGACTGCGGGGAGTTCGATGCGCGGTGCGTTGTCGGGGGTATGCTTTTGCAGCAGCGTGACCTGGCGGGTTGGGAGGCGGACAAGCTGAAGTATCCGACGAAGGTGAGGCCGACGGACGAGCAGATGGAGGATTTGCGTATTGCGTGGCTGACGGCGAAACACGTTAAGAGCAATACGATAGTGCTTGTGAAGGGGCGGCGGATAGTGGGGGTGGGGGCCGGTCAGATGAACCGGGTGGAGTCGGGGCTGATAGCGATGAAACACGCCGGCGCGGAGGCGCAGGGGTGCGCGATGGGTTCGGATGCGTTTTTCCCGTTCCCTGATAACGTTGAGAACGCGGCGAAGGCGGGGGTGGCGGCGATAGTTCAGCCGGGCGGTTCCAAGAAGGACGATGAGGTGATTGCAGCGGCGGATGAGCACGGGATTGCGATGGTGTTCACGGGCAAGCGGCACTTTAAGCATTGAGAGGGCTGCGGTGCTTTTTCCTCCTGGCAGGGTTTATTTGGCGTTTGTAATGGTGGGCGTGGCGAGAGGAAAAAGAATAACGTTTGACGGATGCGTTTATTGTATTCCGGGCCGGGGCGAATAGAGAACGGGATAAACAGCAGCGCGTTGGGTGGGGAGTCTGACCGGACGCGGCGAGCCGCAGAAATAATGGAACTCGAATGTACGCTGAAAGCCAGAAGTAGGCCAAGAAAATGTACCGCACTCGTTTGGTTCCCCCTCCTTTAATTCCCCTTTAATTCCTCCCGAACAGTCGTGAGTCATAATTGTGCTTGGCACCGCGGCAATTATTGTCTTACTTCCGCTTTTAGCCCTTTGAAATCCGAGTTAGAGGATAATATATTTATAGCCGGAAATCCACCGCATTATTTACGAAGTTCAAGGGATTTGTTAGACTCACATGTGAGCCCAGCAACGTTGGAACGGGTGTTTGCGTGAGAACAATGTGCCCCTTAGTGAATGCAGAAAGTGGTTTCTGAGAGGAAACGTATTATGGCTATGTTCACCATGTCGCAAGCATGCCAGCTGTACGAAGCAGGAAACTTTCAAGAAGCATACGCAGCTTTTCGACACCTCATCAAGGATAATCCCCGGGATGGGCGGATGCATGCAATGTTAGCTTATCTTGAGATCCAGGTGGGGGGTGATTTAGACGAGGCAGAGGCCCTCATAAAGAAAGCCGAGACGCTTGATTGTCCTGAAGGGTATTATCACCGGGTTCGTGGAGAACTGACGCAGAAGAAAGGCCAACATGAGGAGGCGGTAAGGGAGTATGAACTCAGCGTTGCTGCTGAGCCGTCCGTAAGTAATTTGTCAGCATTTGCCATGGCGCTCTCGGATGTCGGCGACAAACGCTCTCTGAGTATCTGGGAAAAAGTGCTCGAGAAGGACGCTAAGAATTGCAAGGCCCTTTTGTATTGCGGATGGGAGGCGGAAAACCATAAGGAGTTTTACAAGGCTCTCGGAATGGCTAAGCTCGCTGAGGACCTGGAGCCTTCAAATCCCGCTGTGCTCTTCGCAATTGGGTACATATACAATTCCCTCAAGTGGTATCAGCAAGCCCTAAAATAGTTGTTAAGAGCGCGAAATAATAATTATAAGGATATGGGGTATCTGTGTGCAATAATTGCAACAAGTTACGGCAGGATAGGTGATAACGTAAATGCTATTCGGTTTGCCGGCGAGGCGGGTAAGCTTAGCGCAGAGGATAATTATGTTCAAGAAGTATTAAAGTACTGTAAAGAAAAACTTTTCTGGCTTGTTGAACAAGACAGAAAAAGCGATGCATATGCGATGATGCAAATCGGCCTTGGGATATGGCCCGATGATAGTAGATTACTTGCATATATGGCGGGCCTTGAAATAGAACTCAACAAGAATTATGAGTTGGGTAAAAGTTATATGAAGAAAGCATTTGAGTTCAATACTGCCGACCTGGATTTGTTGTATGAGATAAAAGGGGCGCTATGGTATGACTATCTGAACGAAAAAGGGGAAGGATTGGCCTGCTTGGAGAAAGCGGTTTCTCTCAATCGGAGCAGCTTTAATCTCACGGCTTTAGCCTCTCGCCTCATCGATACAGAGTGTGAAAGAGCAGAGGAACTATTAGAAGAGGCCGTTCGATTAGCCCCGAAAGATGCAGATATTCTTTGTTATTTAGCCGAAATTGCATTAAAGGAAAAAAATTGGGCCAGAGCGTTTGAGTTGGGTGCTAAAGCTGATTCTCTAAAACCTGACGACCCTCACATTACTGCTGCCTTAGGCCGTGCTCAGTTTAATATGGGTGAATTTACGGAAGCATTAAGTTATTATCTCAAGGCCGATTCCCTGAATCACCCAGAGAAGGCGGAGATATACTTACAGACAGCAAAGTGCCATCAGAAATTGGGTGATCCGGAGAAATCCAAGGCTTATATAGAAAAGGCGTTGGCTGTAAATCCAGACTATCCGGAAGCACGAGAGTTGCTTACACAGATTGACACAGAGAATTTGTGATGTAGCAAGTGTCGGATGAACACGCGTCCTTGTCTACAACAACAAGGCCCTCAGCGCAGATGAAGTCAGGATGCTCCACGGGTACAAATACGTTGCCTACGGCAAGTGTACATTCCTAAACTGGCCCTTGGGGGAACTTGACCCACAGGAATCAGCAAAAGATAATCCGTACTTGTTTACAGGGCGAAGGCTTGATATGCTGGACTTGGATTCTTTGGCAATTCAATATAACATAAATTGCTGCGTAGACGGCGAAAAGGAAGATGAGTGAGGTAGGCGAAGAAAATGTACCGCATTCCTTTAGGTTCCCCTCCTTTAATTCCCTCTTTTAATTCCCTTGAAATTTGGAGTTCAATTTATTTGGTGCGCTTATCCAAGCCGTTTATCAGGCCGGAGATCATTTTGGATATTTCTTCTAAATCGTTTTTCAAATGCGAAAGCCATTACGTTTTCCTTTTTGAGAGTAGAAAGTAGATAGCAGACCGCAGTAAAGGGACATTACGCCATCGAAATACCATTATTGTCTGCGAAGCAGGCAATTTGCTCTACTTTTTGCTATTTCCTCTCGACTGCTCTGATTTTTGCCTTTGGCAAAAATCGGGGAGACAGGATTTGAACCTGCGACCTCTGCGTCCCGAACGCAGCACACGGTCATCTTGCCAATCTTCGATTTTTTGCCAAAACTCCATTCTTGGTAGCCTAACTACTTTGTAAAAAAACAGTTATGATAGATAGTAGTTCCTCATGATTCATTCTGATTCGTTTTATTTCCTTGGCGCACCCATTTTTTTCTTGCATTCTGCATAAATTCTGCATAAAACTTTCTTAAAGTTCATCACTAAGCAAGGAGATTGATGATGGCCAGAAAACGTAAAAGTCCCAAACTTCGATTTAATGGTAAATACTATGTTGTCAACTTCTATAAGCCAGATGGCAAACGAACAATGATTAGCTTCGGTCCTGCAGGGGAGCGTACCGAAGGTGAGATCTATGCAGCGTTTGGCAAATGGCTCGATTTGTTCAAACAACAACCACAAAAAGTACTCTCCCTTGAAAGTCCCTACGATGCAATCAAACAGGTCATCAACCCGGATCAAATTATAACGATTGGTGAACTATTGGACAAGTATTTTACTTACGCCAAGAAAACAACAAAGGCTCCCAGTGGCAGCAAAAAACATCGTAATTTCCAATATATTACACGAGTGCAACAGCTTTTGCAACCTTACCATACCTGGCCAGTTGGCGACTTTGGCCCTGATGAGTTGCTGGATGTACAGAAAGCCCTGCTCAAATACGACTATGTACAAGGAAAGAAAAAGAAACGATACACCCGACGAGGGGTAAATGATACAATTAACTGGATTCATAAAATCTGGAAATGGGGAATGGGACGTCAGTTTATTACTGCAGAACAGGTTCAAGGCTTGAATGAAGTCAAATCCCTAAAAATGGGCGATACAGAAGCTCGTGACAACCCAAAACGTGCTCGCGTCACAAAAGAAGAATTCTGGAAGGTTATCAATGCAGTGAGTAGTGTGGTCGGAGATATGCTACAACTTATTTGGTATACTGCAATGCGGCCATATGAAGTCTGTGATATGAGGCCGTTTGACATCCTTTGCAACGACCCCGATTGTTGGCTTTATATTCCTGGTAGGGATCGAACCCCTGTTGGGCAACATAAAACTACACGATTTGAGCGCGTCAAGGTAATACCTCTTGCATCAAGATGTCAAAATATCCTGAAGCCTCGGATTAAAGACTTTGACTCGAAGGAATACATTTTCAGTCCGAAGGACGCCACGCAGGAATTCCTTGAAAATAAAGCTGCCAATCGAAAGACACCGTTGAAGTATGGAAATCGCCCAGGCACTAATCAAAAAAAACATCCAATGGTCAAACCAGGTAAAAAATATGACCATCACTCTTTACGCAATGCTTGCAAACGAGGATGTGCCCGAGCAAGTGTTGAAGTTTTTGTCCCCTATGATCTTCGCCGAAGCATAGCTACCGGGGCCCGTTCAACTCTCGGCAAAGAAGCTGCCAAACTATTATTAGGCCATACTAAAACAGATACGACGGATGTCTACTTGCTGGAAGAAGTTCAGGAAACTATAAAAGTAGCAAAGCTTTGGGATGCCAATCGGTAAAGCTTTGTTATGTCATGATAATCGCCGAAATGGAACCATATAAGGAGTTGGATAAAAGGTTCATGACCGCATATCATCAGTAAGTGAGGTCAAACCCTAATATATGAAGAATTTCGGATTACTCGTCCGCGTGTCTTTTTTGTCATCGGATTATGTCCGATGTGCTCTTTTGCCCCGTTTCGGGCCAAGAAATGGACTTACTGTTAAGAGTGCTTATTGTCCATAATATCAAAGCAATCTTCTAAATCATTCAAATTTGATGTGTCTGGAACAGCTAAAACCAATATTTTTCTCGGGCGCGTCATAGCTACATAACCAACTCTTCGTTCATCATTTTCTTCGTTTGTCTGTGGGGTCAACCATTGGTCTATATCTGAACGATTGTTCCTGTTGCCAAAATCCGCAACAACCATAACAGCTTCATAAGTTTCACCTTTGGCTTGATGAATTACTTTACCCAATAGATCATTTTCATGCTTTTGGGACTGGATAAAATATGAAACAGGTTGAAGGGCAGATGCATGATTACACCGCGTAAAATTTCTGCCCAAGTTGGAATGGCATGGCCAACCTTCTTTGTCGATAAATGGTTTTATAACAGATAAGACTTGTGGTCCCCATTCTGATAAATTTGTATTCGAGTTAGGGAGGTTCTGTAAAACTTTCCAAGTTTTACGTCTCCATGCTCTTAATCCAATGTCGTGAATCGTTTCATAGCTGTGGCCAAATGATCCTTTGCCAAAACACAAATAAAGAAATGCCCACATAATTATTTCATGAGCCTCTCCATGTAACCTAAGATCTCGGTATGTTGCCGCTTTCGCAAAAGACTTAGTGAGAAATTTCACACCGTTAGGCCAATTCCTTTGTTGTAAACCAAATAGCTTTGTGACCATATTATGCCGCCGTGCCAATACTGCTGAATCAGCAGTATTAATGACATATTTCTTTAGGATGGACCGAAACCTCTCAACAAGCGATATTTCCTCTCCTGCAGCATATTTAAGTATAATGGGTTTTGCAGGGAAATCCATGTCGGCGCCCTTGGCTGTTGGCGAATTTGTAAGAATTGTTGAAAAAGGATATGTCGCATCACAAATCTGTTGACTTGACCGAAAATTGGCAGATAGCGGGAATTGCTTCCATCCACCTTTTGTCGCAAATTCTTGAAAAAGGTCAGGTCTTGCGTTGTTAAAACTGTATATGGCTTGGTCTGGATCTCCTACCAGTACAATTTTACATCCGGCATCCACTAAATTTTTGATAATTCTTACTTGGGTTTCTGACGTATCCTGAGCTTCATCAATAATAATTTCAGAAAATCTTGCTGTGACAGCTTCTCGGATATGTGAAAGCTTAAGCACTTTCATGCCCCAATACATTGCGTCAGAGTAGTGGGCAAAACCACGAGTTACCATAGCTTGCTTTACACTGTGACACTGATCTCGTTGGCAACTAGGTTGTCTTCGTTGCTCACAATATTCCAGGCTTCCATCTGCTTTGAAGCGAAAAGAAGTGGCACTACAACCTTTTCTATAACAGTTTCCAAGATTTCTGCTTTTACTTACATCATTTACCCATTTGATGTTATTGTTATGCACAATCTCCGGACGTCGATTACATCCCATAACAATATGTCCGAAAGGTAAAAAGATAAACTGGTTTACAAACGAATCAATGGTACCTAAGAAATGAGGCCATGAAGGACGTGGTGGAAGGCCTAGTTCCTGAAGTTGTCGAGCAATTTCCAGCCATGCAACATTTGTGAATGACAAGACAGCTATACCTGACCGCCTATTCTCCCAATGAGCCATTCGCCAAGCAAAACGCGTCCCCACAGTCTTCGTTTTTCCACTTCCGGGGCACGCATAAACCACAAAGTGATTCTCTTGGCACTGACATACTTTAGCTTGCTCCTTGCTAAGTACGTTGTCTATATATCTCTTAATTTTGAGAATTTGCTTTTCCATTGATTGCATTGATTACGTAGTTAATAGCATTCTGCACGTAAGGTGGAACCTTAAAATCCGCTATTTCACACGCAAGCGACTGTGCAAGTTCCTGGGCAAATTTTGCCTTATCTTTGGTGTCAAAATTATGCCAAAAAGCTTTAGCTTTTTCCCAGTTGTTATTACCTTTGCTAATCGCTTGTTCCATATCACCACCTTTTTGTGGTCTTATTTTCTTATAAGCCTTTGCCATATATTGAGCGTTGCCCGCTAAGGCAAGATCGTATTCTAACGTTTTTACGGCCAAACAGACCTTCAAGAATCCTACTTCGTGTTTCTGCAAATTTTTAGCGGTTTCAGACATTTCTTTAATTTCAAAATTCTCAGGAAAAACGTCAGGTTTAGGATCAGCATCTGTAACAAGAACAGCAGGGATTAACAATGCCTTCTCCTGAAATAGTTTAACAAAGTTTTTAAACCCCAGTGATTGGACATTCACTATAGATATTCCTAGTTTATCTAAAGGATATGGGTGCCCAAGAATACGCGCTAACTCAGGCAATAGCAAAGCTTCTGATATACCTTCTACAAGAAAAACTCCTCTTGCAAAAAACAACTGGGCTTTGGTAACATCCAGAAACCGACGAAGATATTGCTTTTCCTCGGGCTCCAGGGGACAATTAGCTATGGGGTAAGATGTTATGGAATTGTCTTTGCCAAAGTATATTATATTGAGTGAATCAAGGTCAACTCTAGAAGCAAGTACCGGTGAATGCGATGTAACAAAGACTTGGACAGGAATGCTCGAAGAATCTTTACTTAAATTCTCTTTGCCAATATTTTCTGTATTCTTGCTGTGATTGTTCTCAGTTGCCAGATTATTATCAGAATCTTGTTCTCCCTGAGGTAGCAAGCTCTGAAGATAATCAATAAGTACAGTTTGCATGTGGGGATGCAAGTGCGATTCAGGTTCTTCTATCAATAATACCGCAAGATCTATTTCATCGGTAGCTTTTGCTTGTTGGAGTTCACCCAAAACTGTAGCAATATAAAGAAGATTGTTGTAGCCAAGTCCATTTTCTTCCAAATCAAGCGGTACTTTATACCCCACCAATGCTCGTATCGATTCTGCGATCTTTCGGAACTCTGGGGGACTAAATCGCAAATCTGCAGACTGTGCCATAAATTCTCCAGTGATCCCCTTAAGTCGCGAATTTATTTCCTTTTTGGCTTGTCGGAGCAAATCACCTTTTTCAATATTTTCATGAGCAGACTTAACAAGCTCCTCCAGTTCGCTACTTTTCTCACTGCTAGGGACTATCAGATGGAGAAGTCTTGAAATTCTGCTTTTTCGGCCTGGCTTTAAACCAACTTGGGCATCACGAAGGGCTTCTAAATAAACTGATCGAATACCATCAAGGATTTCGAATGGAATATTTTCTCCTTCTTTTTCCCCTCCCCAAACAATTGTACGTGGCCTATTCCGTCCATTTTTCTTAATAATCTCAAATCGCATATGGATTTGGGCAACATCTTTGCCAATAGTTGGTGCTAGACATAAACTGAATTGCCCTTGCTCCTCGATAGATAGCTTTTCGAATGTAGCATGTATCTCAAAAAAATTGTCCGTTGTTTTAGCTTTACTATCGTGATGTAAATCATCTTCTGAAGCGAAGATATCGCGTTTGCCTGTCCCTAAACTTAAAATCAGTCTGAGGGCATCTATCAAAGCTGACTTCCCAGTATTATTCTCCCCTACAATCACATTTAACCCAGGCTGAAAATAGAATGATATCTCTTCAAGACATCTAAATTTTTTGATTTCAAGTTCTGCAAGATACATGTCTGTTCCCTTTTTAGAACATATAACTATTCCCAATAATCACATTTCAATTTTTGCGTCTATTCCTCTCTGGCTTAAAGATTCCTTTATTACAAGCTCAACAGTATTTTCCCTCATAGCATCTTCTCCTTTAGCCAGAATGACCACATCGCATATGACATCCGCCCCTTCTTTGGCCAATGGGTCGATGACCTCATTGTAAATGTCATGCCAGTTTTCCCATGGTATTCTTGCAACTATTCTAACCCTGCTGAGGCGGCGTTCTCCTTCGACAATCTTCACACCACCAGTAGACTCTCCACTATCAGAAGTATCTTCCTGCTCTTCAGATGATATAATCTTTTCTCCCTCTTGTCCTCTTGCAGCAGCCTCACTTGGTGTTAGCTCCGCTTCTGGTAACAAGGATTTTGCCAAGTCAGGTCTTAAGAGCCAGGCTGAATCTGTTATTTCAAATTCTACGTGGCCAACTCCCGTTTCCTTGAAACAAATTGTGTCAAAATCTTTTTTATTCCCATCACCTAATGCATAAGCAAATAAGCCTCTTTCAACTCCTTTAGCAATAGTATCCTGCAAAACATCTAAACTGGTTAAAGCAGGTAAGTGGGTCAATGTAGTAAAGTAACTTGCAAGTGTTGGCACATGAATCACATCTTTATCTTCAGGCCATAGTTTCCACCGTGGGCCAATCAGGACAGAAGGATCAAGCATTTCCAACAACTGGTCGTTATTCTTAAGGATTTCTATTGCTTTGTTGCTGAGCAACTCAGTTGCACTCAAGGTTGAAATACCCATATCGAAACTTCTAAGAATCTTATTGGCTGTAGGTACAATAACATAGCGATATGCAGAAGAAATGGCTCCTGGCAATCTTGCTTCAGCTTCTTTTAATCTACTTGCTAAATCTTTCTTCTGCTCATCGGTGAAACGTCTTTTTGTTGTCTGGTCTTCATCTATATTCCTTAAAGCCAATAATCGTCTTGCAGCGTCTAAGACATCAATAGATCGCTGTCTGTCAGGGGCAAGGAATATTAGTGAATTGGCGTGTTTACGAAAACCTTGGCCGTGCTTTTTGACAATTTGTTCAATAAAGGTCTTTGAGGCATCAGGTATTTCATCTTCATCAACAACCATATCTAAGTCAAGTACTGCGAGACTAAGCTGTGGCATATCCGCCACGTCACGGTCTTCTTTAGGATATCGAAAGACTCTTAAGGCCTGGTCACCAATCATGTCGTTCAAGAAACTGCGGGCAAAGCTTTCAACCTTTTCAGGTTCAGAGCGAACCATTTCTTCTCTATCTACCAAAATTCTGTTTAGATTAGCTTGGGCATCAAAGTAATATAGTCCACTATCATAGTACAAATGCCATAATCTTTTAGTTAGTCTGTCCGCAGCATCGCTGATGAACGGCGGTGGTAATTCTGGATTCAGGACCGCAACACGAAGCTGTGGTAATGTAGCACCTCTTTGTTGACCACCGCCAAATGAATACATAAATATCGCCTTGGCTAGTTTCTCTGAGACTGACTCTTTTGCATACTCACTGCCTAATTGTCTGTCGATTTCAGGAGCTTTTGCATCCTTGCCAGCAATGTCAGTATCAATTACGCCATGAAACTGATTTCCTATAAATTTGACCAGTTCTGGCCTTACTTCGACTGAGCCCAAATCAACATTACAGCTTTGAATCAAGACATCATTATCTTTTGACTGATACAGCTGGCTTATTACAAAAGCAAGCAAACGGAGCACGCCACGAGTCCGCTCAAATTCAGGTATTGATCCCCATCTTTCATATAAAGCCGATATCAATTCAGGATGAAATGGATAAGATACGAGCATCTTGTCTCGATAAGAAGGTTCCTTGCATGCTGCTGGAATATCATCCCCTAAATTCTGGTACATTTTCCAATAAGCTTCAACTGTATCCCGGCGATGCGTCTCATCCCCCAGATCCTCAAATAATCTACGTCGGATTACTTCGTAGATTTCCTGGCCTTCGACAGGAGTTTTCACAGTTTCAACTCGTCCCATTACTTTCTCAAGAGAAGCGTAAGTTAGCTCTGCTCTTTCACTCATACTTTCTGTAATTTGACTGGTTAAAGTTGTTACTAAAATAGCATGAGGACAATTAGCAACAGCTTCTGTAAGTTGCTGTAAGAAAGTTAAGGTAGTACCCCGTAGGGTTTCTTCACCAACTTTAACACCGCTGGCATTTATAATATAAGATAGAATCTCATCAATCAGTATTACACAAGGCCCGGTCTCTTCGAGAATTTGTCCCAACATCTTTGTTCCAGGAGCAGTTTTTACCTCATCATCTTTTTCAACAAGTTTGTAAAGTTTCTCACCACCTAACTGCCAGGCCATTTCCCCCCACGGGGTTTTGTCGTGATTTACATTCAAGGCTGTCCCAACAATCGCAGCAACTGAAGCGGTAGGTACTTCCTTTAATCCTGCGCCACTAAGCAAGGCTTTTACAGCATCAATTTTGGCGACATCTTTGGGGGATTTAATAAGATGGTACATAGCAAGCAATGTATGTGTCTTGCCGCCACCGAAAGGTGTTTGTAGTTGAATAACCGGCTCAGATTTAGTTTTGCCCGACAGCCTTTCCATCATCTCCCTCAATAATCGAGACAAACCTTTTGTCATGTAGGTCTTTGCAAAAAAGGTTGTCGGATCACGATAATCAACTGCACCTTGTCCAGCTAAAACATGCCCAAGGTTAGCAGCAAATACAGAGGCATCAAATCTTCCTTTCCTGATATCCTCATGTGGTGTAACCACCGTTCGCCATGGTCTGATTGTGCTCATTTTTATCTCCCATTTAAATATGATAATGCCATTTTAGGGCCAGCCACTTCGCGTAACTGACGGACTTTCTCTTCTCTTAACTTCCTTGGCCCTTGCAAGAATCTTCCTATGGATACCGCTTTATCACGACCGGAAGGTCTTAAGATATGGTCTACCGCGATAGGTTCTTCAAACATGATTGAAGCTGTAGGCTCGGCTACTATGCGATACTTATAGTCGCTTCTTGGATAAGCAGAGTCGTCACTAGGATTACTCATAACATCCTTCACTTGCCAGACACCTACCAGAAAACCTGCCTGAACTACCTCGCTGCCGACATTTCTACCGCAAGTTACCAGCCATAATTTGTCGCCTGCATGTAATTCAAGCATCTTTTTTGTATTAGTATGCCAGTAATACGGGTATTTGCTATTACATTCATTTACCCAGTTTTTTTTGTAATCACGCCAATACAATAAAATATCTGCCATAATTCTTATGTATCCTTTTGCATAAGAGCAGAAAATCCCTCTTGTTCAAAATGGTGGTCATTTGTCAAAACTTCAGATAAGGAATTTGACTCCATTACATTCATCGAAATGCAATCTGTTAAGCTGTATTGCTTGTCTTTTCGATTTTCATATCTTTCTAATCCCTTAAGAAATCCATCGCGTGTTTGTTGTATCACTTTCACATTAGCATTTTCCATTATCGCCCTAGGAGCCTGTCGGAGAACCTCTTTTTGGTGGTCATCGAACAAGCATAATATGAGTGATGGCTGCTTGCATTTGAGCGGGATTGTAGCATAATGTCAGTTATGAAAAGACAAATACATTTCA
>Ga0180438_10003337_pt1 | contig 24389 bp, 18 predicted proteins | sample SS_ome_12_FD_132455 | JGI IMG/M metagenome (GOLD analysis project Ga0180438, IMG submission 132455) | Hypersaline lake sediment archaeal communities from the Salton Sea, California, USA - SS_3_D_2 metaG | ecosystem: Environmental > Aquatic > Non-marine Saline and Alkaline > Hypersaline >... | reverse complement strand
CCTGTGGAAGCGAGGTTTAGACTGATTCCTTCCACTGCTGAAAACCCCGTTATGTCGCCTTGAAAAACTATAATGCCGCCGGGGACCCTGCGAGGCATTGCAGCAAAACGCTATTTTGTTCTGTGAGGACGCCTGAGAAGCCGGAGCGGCACCTCGCCGATGGACAGCATTGACTTGAGACTGTTTTCGATATATCGCATATAGTTCTTTTCGAAAAGACGGGGGTCGTTCACAAACATCAAAATGGTAACAGGGTTGACCGCTATCTGAGTGGCGTAATAGATTTTCGGTCTGGAACGCCTGATGCCTCTGGTTGTTGCAGCCTTGTTTTTTTGTAAAAGCTCGAAGGCCTTGTTGAGCCTGGGGGTCGGGATGTTCGTATTGGCCTGGTCAAAAATCTCGAAGCTCAAGTCCAGCAGGCCACCAAGATTGGCCTTTTCAATTGCGATAGTAAAAACAATAGGGCAGGATTTGAGGTGGGGCAGGACTTTCGTCAGATAGTGGTGGTAATCGTCGGGCGAGGCTGTCTCGCGGGCGAGGTCCCACTTATTAACCACAATAATACACGCTTTGTACTGTGAGGCAATGAGCCGGGCGAGCTTTTTATCGACCGTGGAAACCGGAACAGCGGCATCTATCACAAGAAGCACTATACCGGCCCGATGGATAGAACGGTTTGTCCGGGCGTGGCTGTAAAACTCGATACTGTCGGCGATTTTCCTTTTTTTCCTGGCACCGGCCGTATCGATGAGAGTAACAGCTCGGCCTTTGTGCTCGAATCCGACGTCAACCGAATCCCTTGTTGTGCCCGGAATTTCGCTGACAATTACTCGTTCACAGCCCACCCAGGCGTTCACAAGAGTGCTCTTGCCTGCATTTCTTTTGCCGGTTATTGCAATTTTCAGGTCTTCTTCAGCCGGCTTCGAGGCATCGAAATGCCGGAATTTCTCACCGATTTTATCGAGCAGAACGGACTTATTGATGTTGTTGGTCGCTGAGATACACAGGAAAGAGCCGAAGCCCATTTTGGAAAACTCGGCTGCCTCCGGAAACATCTTTGCTGAATCAGCCTTGTTGGCCACCCCGATTACATCGAGGTTCTCTCTGCGCAGAATATCGGCAATAACTTTATCCAAAGGCGTCAGCCCCGTACGTATGTCTGTCATAAAAATGACCAGGTCGGCCGAGCGCATAGCAATCCTGATTTGCCTGGTAACATCTTCCGCGAGGTGGTCGGCGTCGATTATCCCGTAGCCGCCAGTATCAACCAGCTCGAAATAACGTTCCCGCAGACCGATTATTGTGCTTATGCGGTCTCTGGTAACGCCGGCGGTGGGTTCGACAATACTTATCATCTCACCGGCCAGAGCGTTTAACAGACTGCTTTTGCCGACATTGGGCCGACCTACTATTACTGCAACCGGTAAGGCCATTTCAAATCACCTATAAAAACACAACAGGGTTTATGAACGAAACGAATACTATAACAAAACAGCGTGCAGGCTTTAAGTATGAATCGGCTTTTTTGGATGGCATCCGAAGTACGCAGCACCGGCTTTCAGTCCAGATACACCTTGCCGCCGCGCTTAATAACCGGCACCCGATGAGCTTTCTTTTTGACGTCGTCGGCGTCCAGGGCAAAGCTCGGCGCCAGCTCAATCAGGCAATCAGGCGGGCCGTCCGGTCTGCGAGGTATTTGAATACCCGCCGCTTCCAGCCATCCGGCTGCCCGATTAACCATAAGCTGCCTGGTTGACTCGGGGCTTTTCCGCCCGGTTGCGTTTTTAACCGGAGCAAATTCTTCCCGGCGAACCGTCTTGAAAATAACCGAGTTTCGGGTAAAGGGTAAGGCATCGAAGATAAATTTCTCGAGCTTAACGGCATTCGGTTTTTCAGGGTGTATTAACCGGCCGGACGAATCGATGTGAGGAATCTTCTTGACGGCCCGGTGCAGAGGCAGAGAAAGGCCCTGCGCATTCAACCTTTCCACAAATTCCACATTGATTATGTGGATGCCGATACTGCCAAGATTGAACAGCAGTGAGCCGTCGGGATTCGTCTTTTCGGCAAGCTCGTCGCTCAGGTCACTGTATTCGATGACAGTAACCTTGCCGTCGGCAAGGCAGAAGTTGCCGACCTTTTCATAAGGCTGTTCTTTAGCAAGAGCCTTTGAAGACATATCGGATTTATCAAGTTCGTGGAGGCCCAGAAAGAGCCTGTCAAAGATTTTAATGACCGGATTGTCAACCTGCCAGTAACTGATATATTTGATGTTACGGCTTTTCATATCTGCCAGTGCTCCGCTTCGCTGCAGTGCCTTGATGATCCCGCCGTGACCGTCCGGCGAGCGGGCAATCCGCGACTTGTCGGAAAGCAGAATTTCCCCGTCGAAACTGAAATTCGGTAACGTGCCCTGCTGGAAAATGAAGACATTGTCGGCTTTAAGGCCGTAAAAATTATTATCGCGGAATACTTTCTTTATTGCCTGGTAATTCAGCGGGCTGGCCATAACATACCACGGCAGCTCCACCCCGTATTTTTTCGAGGTAGATGTAATAGTCTCTGCAAATATCTCAAAAAGTGTTTTTCCACTGACGGGGCTTATTGGAAAGTTCCCTTTAGGACCGTCAAAACCCAGACGCGTACCCTGTCCGCCGGCCACAACCAGGGGCGCCACTTTTCCGGTGGATATAAGTTCTTCGCCCAACTCAAGGGCGTCCGAATATTTCTGCCGCTGACTGGGGGACGGCGTGGTATCGTACGCAGCCGCGGGTGTGAATCTATCCGGTATTTTGTGTGCTGAGGGGCTCTTGACGTATTTTTCCACCCATCTGTCGACCTGCGACAGGTCCAGCTCCTGAACCTGGGCCAGCAGTTCGGCTCGCCGAAACTCGTCAAGTTCATCGTAAAATGTGAGCAGATGGGATTGAGCGTGTTTTTCCAGATTTTCCCTGATTTTTGCGATTTCCTCTGGGGGCACAGTATAATCTCCTGTTAAAATAGTAAAAAAACGCATATTATGCGAATGGAAAAAAATTTCAAGAAAAACGTGAAATTTGCCGAAATTTATTTGACAGGAGAAATCTTTTGTGATATTATGCTAAGCGTGGATGGATAGGTTTGGAATAAAAATTATATCTAAATCGTCATCATAATTGTGTTAGTCATCCCCCCAAATCTACCCTCCCAGGGCCGTTGGTATTTACAGATGAACCAGTGGTTTTTCTAAAGTATCTGTTGCCCGGCCGCTGAAGTTCAGAATGTGTGTTTACAGTAAGCGGCAACCCGGTGCGTAATCGGCCGTCCTTGGGACGTCGGAAATAAATTAAAAAAGGAGATTTGCGCAAACAGGTGAAATTTTCAGTTAGACGGATTTATTGTATAATTGGAATTCCTCTCTTAAACCTGTGACGACGGTCGTGATGCGAATCTCCGGAAAAATTGAGAAAGGAGAATGAAAATGAAAAACAAACGGAAAAAGAAAGGATTTACATTGGTTGAGTTGTTGGTGGTTATCGCCATCATCGCTCTGCTGATGAGCATCCTTATGCCTGCGTTGGCCAGGGTAAGGATGTATGCAAACCGTGTGTTCTGCGGTACCAATCTGTCGGGTATCGGAAAAGCGATGATGATTTATGCCAACGAAGACAAGTACCAGGAGCTTCCCAGACCAGGTTTCTACGATACTACATGGGCCACCGACGGTATTATTAGCGACTTTGCTCACGAAGACAGAGAACAGGCTTTTGCGGATGGCACGGCTACGGTAACATCCGCTTTGTATCTTCTGATCAAATACGCGGACGGCTCAGCAGAACAATTCGTCTGTCCAGGGGATACAGCAAAGGAATTTGAAGTTTCTGATAGCGGCTCCAGCACAACCGATGCTGCCGAACTCTGGGATTTTGGTGAAGATACAACCAGGCCCCCGGGTACGTTTTGCAGCTATGCTTATCAGTTCCCGTTTTCTTTCAACTATAATATCCTCAGGAACTATCCTCTCGATACCGGTTCATCATCACTTATGCCGGTTTGTGCCGACCGGAACCCATACCTCGATATACAGGCAAAAAGCTATATCGAGGGAGCTGATGGCGATGACGAAACCCCCGATTTTGCCCATAATGATCTACAGGACCCTGATCACACTATGAATGCGGCATCGCATGGGCGCGAAGGACAGAATGTGTTGAAGATGGATGTAAGCGTACAATGGTGCGAAAAGCCGAACGTCGGAATATTGAACGACAATATATATAAATACTGGCCAACAAACCCGGGTGAGTCTCCCCCTGGAAACGAGGGCAGGCAATTCGGAGATAGCCAAAGCCCGGGAGATTTCGTACCCTTGAACCAGGAGACTTTTCCGCGCGGTACTGAAGATGCGTTTCTGGTAAGTGAGATAAACGGTGACAGCAGCGACTTAACATCAGGAGGATGATACAGGCTTGAAACCCAGCAGTGCAGTGAGATGAACTTTCTAGCCGAAAGGTGTTTTAAAGCGGCCCTGCAGCTAAGCTGCAGGGCCGCTTTCTTTTACACTCTGAAGGTTGCTGTATCCACAGGTGCAGATATACGGGCCGGAAATCTGAAAACAACTTTGGCATTTGTCCTGCCGGTCCATTTATGTTAGATTATAAAACATCTTTTGCACTTTATAATATCAAAAAACCGGGTCACGAGTGAGAGAGAAAAATTAATGGGTGAAACGCTTGTTTATAAAATACTTTCCGAACACCTCGAAGATGGCAGGCTCGCAGCGGGAGAACAAATCGGCATCAGGATAGACCAGACGCTTACACAGGATGCGACCGGAACAACTGCCTTTTTGCTTTATGAATCGATGGGCGCAGGACGCGTCAAAACAGACACATCCGTAAGCTACATCGACCACAATACAGCGGGCTTCGGTCCGGAAAATCACAACGACCATCTCTACCTACAGACAATCGCCGCCAAATCAGGCGCATATCATTCGCGGGCTGGTAATGGTATCTGTCATCAGGTACATATCGAGAGGTTCGCAAAACCGGGATCCACTCTTCTCGGAAGCGATTCACATACACCTACAAGTGGAGCACTCGGTATGATTGCAATAGGGGCGGGAGGCCTGGATGTGGCCTGTGCTATGGCAGGCGGACTATTTTACCTTATCTGCCCGAAAGTCCTCGGTGTCAGATTGACCGGGAAACTGCCACATTGGGTGGCGGCAAAAGACGTTATCTTAAAGCTTTTGAGTATCCTGACTACCAAAGGCAATGTCGGATGGGCGGTCGAATACTTCGGGCCGGGCGCCGAAACGCTTTCGGTCACCCAAAGAGCCACGATAACTAATATGGGCGCGGAACTCGGCGTTACCGCCAGTATATTCGGCAGCGACGAGCAGACTATGAAGTTTCTCAAGGCATGCAGACGCAGCAAAGATTTCAGAGCACTTGCCGCAGATAAGGATGCAAAATACGACCGGCTCATTGAGCTCAACCTATCGCAGCTCGAACCACTCGCGGCCTGTCCGAGCTCGCCGGCTAATGTAGAACCGGTTAAACAAATAAAAAACGCAACCGTTGGTCAGGTTATAATCGGAAGCTGCACAAACTCGAGCTACCAGGATTTGATGTGTGTGGCACAAATATTGAAAGGCCGCCATATACACCATACGCTGGAGCTGGCTATTGCGCCGGGCAGTAGAGACCTTCTGAATATGCTGGCTTCTAACAGAGCGCTTTCCGATATGATTCTGGCCGGCGCCAGAATACTCGAAACAGGCTGCGGCCCCTGTATCGGACAGGGCCTTTCCCCGGCAAACGATATTATAAGCCTTCGCACATTCAACAGGAACTTTCCAGGCCGAAGCGGAACAGCAGCTGACAAGGTTTACCTTGTCAGCCCGGAGACCGCCGCCGCCTCTGCGCTGACAGGCAGGATAACGGACCCACGCGATTTACCGCAATTATACGGCATAAAGTATCCCGGAATTGAGATGCCTGCCCAATTCACCGTTGATGACAGCTTGCTGGAAAAACCGCCGACACCGCAGCAGGCCGACAAAATAGACGTACTGCGGGCAAAAACTATTGTCGTCCCGGAATCGCCGGCTCTGCTACCGGAAGACCTTGACGGCCAAATCCTTTTAAAATGTCCCGACGGAGTAAGCACGGACGAGATTATGCCGGCCGGAAAGTATCTGAAGCTGCGCTCTAATGTGCCCGAATATGCCGCCGTGGTCTTCGAGTGTTTTAATGAGCCGGGCAAAAAGAGCTTTGCCGACCGCACTTTAGCATTAAAAAACAATGGCATTGCAGGGATAATAGTAGCAGGCGAAAATTATGGCCAGGGTTCCTCGAGAGAGCACGCCGCACTTTGCCCGATGTACCTCGGCGTCAGAGTGGTGATTGCAAAGAGCATTGAGCGAATTCACAAAGCAAACCTCATCAACTTCTGTATCCTGCCGATAGAGTTTCACAATCCACAAGACTACCAGAAACTCGATTGCCGCCAGAACCTGAGAATCGAACGGCTTACCGAGGCTGTCAAAGACGACGACAGGGTAAAAATAGTTGCGGAAAAAGGCAAATTTGAATTCTTCGGCCAACTGAATCTCTCGAAAAGAGATAGACAAATACTGCTCGCCGGAGGAAGGCTTAACTATACACGGCAAAAAGTAAATGAATGACAATGCTATCGCTATCTTCGGTTCCGGAAGGATAAAGGCTGAATCGCCGGATTATAAACGAGCGGAAAGGCTGGGATATTTACTGGCAAAACGAGGTTTTACTATCTGCAACGGCGGATACGGCGGAATAATGAAGGCTGCCTCGAAAGGCGCAAACCAGGCCGGCGGGCAGGTCGTCGCTGTAACCTGCTCAGCCTTCGAATCAACAACGCCAAACCACTACTTTACCCGACAGATAAACACCAAATCACTCGACGAGCGCCTCGATACCCTTATCCGAATCGCCCGGGCATACATCGTCTGCGCAGGCGGCACCGGTACACTCCTCGAACTTGCGAAGGTATGGGAACTCAAAAACAAAGGCTTTCTAAATCAGGACAAACCGGTTATACTGATGGGCGATTTCTGGAAACCGCTTATGAGCTTAATATCGGGTAACGACCCAGCCAGCAGCAGGTATGTCGAATCGATTGATAATCCGGAGCAGGTGCTTGATGTGCTTGTTGAATACTTCGGGTAAAATCCTGAGCTGCTTTATGCCGATGAAGTCAACAACATTAGCATTGGTAATTGTGGTTATAGCTTCAGCCGCCACTTGCAAGGCAGGAGCCGCAACACCTCTGTACGAAGGCTATGCAATCTCCGGCCTTGCCGGAAAGGTGCACTGCGCCGACAGCAACGGACCAGGCCGGTTCCAATTTGAAGCGGATATGACAGATGAAGCTGGACGAATTGAACCCGGGGATAAAATCGAGCTTCTGCCTACTGCGACACTGGACAAAATCAATGCCGTTATCCGGGCCAAAAACTCTCTGCCCTGCAAACTGTGGGGAACGGTTACCACCTTCAGCAACAAAAATTTTATCTTCGCCACACACTTTTTACCAATCGCGCCAACTGATAAAAACAAAATGCAGAAACCTCAGCCGGGCGAACCGAATCTCAACGAGCCGAATGACGCCGTTACAATACCCGACGAAGTCCTGAAAAAAATGGAGGAACGACAGATAATCCGGTCCGAACAACTACTAAAAACACCGATGAATATCAAGGAAGATTCCATACTTGCCGACCGCACTGGCTTTATCGTCAAAAAGCAAGCAGGCCGATACATATTGTCTCTGGACGGCCTGGGACGAAATATAAACACCGTCTCTTTCAGATTGCTGCCTTGTATCACCTTGCAGAACGCCTTAAAACAGCAGTTTGAACAACGCGTCCCGATTCGATTCAGAATATCCGGTATTGTCACCACGTATCAGGATAAACATTATCTCCTCTTACAGCGAGCGGCAAGAGTGTATGACTGCGGTAACTTTAACTGACAGAAGGCAAACAATATGAATAAGCGGCTTGACGAAATTGTCGTTTTTGCAAATAAACAGGCCTTTGCAAAAAGGCTGGAAGACCTGCGCCGCAAGCTTGTCCGGGCAGCAATGTTCGAGAGTGCCGGCGAGAATGAAGCCCAGCTTCGCAGGATTATCCGGCAGGTTGCCGAATTCGGCGACACAGCCCTCGCCGAATTGACCGAACAATTCGACAACGTCGCCCTTAAGCCGAACCAGTTCCGCATCTCGACGGATGAAATGAAAAAAGCTGCCTCTGAAGTTGACCCACAGTTGCTCTCATCTCTTCTGCGGGCTGCCGACAACGTAAAAAAATACCAGAACGAAATCTTTATCGCCAACAGATTCGATTTGAACTCTCATCCGGGAATCAGATATTTGCCGATAAAGAAAATCGGTATCTGCGTCCCAGGGGCATCAGCTCCGCTCCCTTCGACTGTGATAATGACGGCGGTGCCCGCTATGGTGGCCGGCGTGAAGGAAATTACCGTTGTCTCGCCGCCGAGATATAATAACACAATTCATCCGGTTATCTTAGCCGTGTGCTTCGAATTGGGAATCCGAACTGTTTACCGCATAGGCGGCGCCCAGGCCGTGGCCGCTCTGGCCTATGGTACCGATACTGTAGCTAAAGTCGATAAAATTGTCGGCCCCGGCAGCCGGTGGGTCCAAATGGCAAAGAAAGAGGTCTTCGGCGTGGTGGATGTCGATTCGATTGCCGGCCCCAGTGAGGTAGTTATCATCGCAGATAAAACCGCTCACCCAGATTGGGTGGCGGCCGATATGTTGAGCCAGGCCGAACACGACCCCGGCAGTGCCGTACTTTTGACCGATTCGAAAAGACTCGCAAAAGACGTCCTGACCGAGCTGAAAAACCAGCTCAAAAAACTCGCTCGTGCCGAGCAAACAGAAACCAGCCTGCTCGAATTCAGCAGCATTGTAGTCCTTGATAATCTTGACAAAGCGATTGAAACAGCGAACGATTTTGCGCCTGAGCATCTCGAAATCCAGTGCGGGCACAAGAGCGACAAAACAGCACAAAAAATCGAGAACGCTGGTGCCGTTTTCATCGGCGACTATACCCCCGTCGCGGTGGGCGATTACTGGGCAGGGCCCAGCCACACCCTGCCAACCGGTACGACCGCCAGATTCTTCAGCGCTTTAACTGCGAACGACTTTATCAAATCCACCAGCATCACACGGTACGACCAAAAGCAATTATCAGAAAACGCCGACCATATCATCCGCCTTGCACAGGCGGAAGGCCTCGATGCCCACGCCAGAAGCGTCCAGATTAGACAACAGCACAACGGATAAACCCCAAAGAACAAAATCCCGAATCCTAACTGCCGACAGGCGGGAACAATATCGAATATCCAGAATCTTAATTTCCCCGGACATAATCCACGCACCGGTTTCCTGCTTGGCAGTCGGACTTTATCTGTCGGCAAGGGTTTTTTTGATTAGCTCCGCCGCCTGCCGCAGGGCTTCATCCAGTTCTTGCGGCTTTGTGCCGCCAGCCTGTGCCATCTGAGGCCTGCCGCCGCCCCCCCCGCCTATAACAGGTGAGATTGTTTTGACAATATCAGATGCCAGAAGTCCATTTTTGATTACATCTTCTGTAACGCCCGCCAAAAGCATAACTTTGTCACCGTTTGCAAAACCGATAACTGCCGCCGCCGACCCGGCCTTTTTCTTTATCATATCGACCGCTTCCCGCCCCTGTTGTATCGACGTAGATGAAAGTCTTCCGACTACAACTGAGGTCCCACCGATTTTTTCACAGCTCTCAAGCAGTTGCCGGGCCTCACCAAGAGTATCCGAACCGCTTTGTTTCACCGCCGACTTCAATTGTTTCGCGAGCTTTTTATTATCGCTAATCAGTTTTTCGACACGCTCGGGCACCTGTTCCGGCGGAACTTTCAGACTCTCCGCCAGCCTGCCTGCTATCTCGCTCCGCCTTTCGAGATAGTCCATCAGCCCGGCCCCGGTAAGTGCGGTAATTCTTCTTACACCCGCCGATATGCTTTCCTCTTTGACGATTTTGAAGCCGCCAATCCGGCCTGTCTCCGCCACGTGAGTCCCGCCGCAGAACTCCATGCTGAAGGCATCGCTGATATCTTGCGCCTGTTTTGCTCCTACCGCCACCACACGTACATCCTCCCCGTATTTTTCACCGAACAGCGCCATTGCACCCAACTTTTTCGCCTCTTCAATCGGCATCTCCACACACGTTACCGGTACGTCCTGTGCAATTTTCTCCCTGATGAACTCCTCGACCTGTCGTATCTGCTCACCGGTAAGGGCCTTGGGGTACGTAAAATCAAATCGCAGATACTGCGGTGCGACCAGCGAGCCTTGTTGCTGCACCTGCCCGCCGCACACACTTTGAAGCGCCCACTGCAAAAGGTGCGTGGCGGTATGGTTCTTCCTGATTGAGTTTCTGTCCTTGCTGACACCAGCCGTAACAACATCGCCGACACTCAGTTTGCCCTCGGCAACTTTGCCTTTATGAAGTACACACTCTGCGATTTTCAGCGTATTTTCTACTGTGAATCTGCCGCCTTGTGCTTCGATAAACCCGCAGTCACCAACTTGCCCGCCCGCTTCTGCGTAAAAACACGTCCTGTCCAGTATCACGGAAACCGCTTTATCCGCAGGCACCGCACCTTTCTCATTAAGACCTTCATTGTCCAGCCAGCCGATTATCCTGGCCCGGCATTTGTCAGCCTGATATTTGTCCGAATCCCTGGTAGCGGGCAATTGTGATTCCGAAACTACCGACGCTATCGAAGAGTTTTTCTGGGCTGCCCTGGCACGTTCTTTTTGTTCGCTCATCAAATCTTTAAATTTACCCTTATCAACACACAAACCCTGCTCAACTGCCATAAGCTCCGTCAAATCCAGCGGGAAACCATAGGTATCGTACAACTGAAAAGCGTCATCTCCGCTTATGGTTCTGTCAGATTTCTTAACCGCCTTTTCAGCCGCCGTGTTGAAGATTTCAATGCCTTTCTCCAGCGTCCTGCCAAAACTTTCCTCCTCGGATTTTATAACCGTCGAGACGTAGTCACTCCGCTGCTTTATCTCGGCAAACGCATCAGACATACAATCGACCACTAACGGGACAAGCCGGTACAGAAAAGGTTCATGCAAACTCAACTCTCGGCCGTACCTTGACGCCCGCCGAAGAATCCTGCGAATCACATAGCCTCTGCCTTCATTGGACGGCATCGCCCCGTCTGTTATTGCGAACACCAGCGCGCGGATGTGGTCGGCAATCACTCGAAAGGCATTATCATTTTTATTATGCAGCCGGGAACCATATTTTGCACCGCTAAGCTCACCAAGCGCATCGATAACCGGCATAAAAAGGTCGGTATCGTAGTTGCTTTTTTTATTCTCAAGCACAGCCGCAATTCGTTCCAGCCCCGCACCGGTATCCACATAGTTTGCCCGCAGCGGAATCAGCCTGCCGTCCTGGCCGCGATTATACTGAATGAAGACCAGGTTCCAGATTTCTATGAATCTCGAGCACTCGCCGTTGATGCGGCATTTATGGCCGGGGCTGCCTTTCTTGTCACAGGCATCGGCGCCGAGGTCAATATGTATCTCGCTGCAAGGCCCGCAGGGACCGGTCTCGCCCATCTCCCAGAAATTGTCTTTTCTGCCCGCATATATAACACGCTCGGTCGGCAGGCCTGTTATTTTATGCCACAGAGATTTCGCTTCGCTGTCGGGCGGACAGCCGTCTTCCTCGTCCCCTTCGAAAACTGTCGCCCAAAGCCTATCAGGACTTATCCCCCACACCTCGGTAAAAAGCTCCCACGCCCACTGAATTGTTTCAGCCTTGAAATAATCGTCAAAGGACCAGTTCCCGAGCATCTCGAAAAAAGTATGGTGATAGCTGTCTTTGCCCACTTCTTCAAGGTCGTTATGCTTGCCGCTGACCCGCAGACATTTCTGGCTGTTGACCACCCGCCTGTATTGCGGAGGCTTCAAACCCAGAAAAATATCCTTGAACTGGTTCATCCCGGCATTTGCAAAAAGAAGTGATTCATCACCCGCAGGAACTATCGATGAACTCGGAACGAACTTATGTCCCTTGGCTGTGAAAAAATCCAGAAAAGCTTTTCTGATATCGTTAGTCGAAAACACCTTGTCTTTCCCAATACAGGATGACAGAATCTATACTCATTTACCTGCGGATTCACCGCCGGCCTTGATAACTCCTCTTTCTGCAAGAACCTTTTGTTTTATCTCATCGCAAAGGTCCTTATTGTCGGCGAGATAACTTTTGGCCTTTTCACGTCCCTGGCCGAGCCGAATATCACCATAACCAAGCCACGCTCCGCTTCGCTGGACGATATTGCTCTCCACCGCCAGATCCAGCAGGTCGCCTTCGTAACTGATCCCGGAATCGAACATAATATCAAACTCGCACTTGCGGAACGGGGGGGCTATCTTGTTCTTCACAACTCTCGCGCGTACCCTGCTGCCTATGGCGTTGTTGTCGTCTTTTATTGTCCCTATCCGCCGCACATCGATACGCACTGAACTGTAGAACTTCAGTGCTCTTCCGCCCGTCGTCGTCTCCGGATTACCGAACATCACCCCGATTTTCATCCGAATCTGATTTATGAAAACCAGGGCGGTTTTGCTCTTGTTAATAACAGCCGCCAGCTTCCTCATAGCCTGGCTCATCAGCCTGGCCTGCCGGCCGACATGAGTGTCACCCATCTCGCCCTCAATCTCAGCCTTCGGAGTCAGAGCCGCGACCGAATCAACCACTATAATATCAACTGAGTTGGAGCGTATTAGCATCTCTGTAATATCCAGCGCCTGTTCCCCCGTGTCCGGCTGACTAACCAGCAGACTGCTGACGTCAACACCTATTCTTTGCGCCCAACTGGTATCCAGAGAGTGTTCAGCGTCGATAAAGGCGGCAACACCTCCTTTTTTCTGGGCACCGGCTATAGTATGAAGAGCCAGCGTTGTCTTGCCGGACGATTCCGGACCGAACAATTCCGTAATCCTGCCGTTCGGTACTCCTGAACCCCCTAATGCCATATCAAGCGATAAACACCCCGTCGGTATGCCGGCTATACGGGCATAGCAGGTCTCGTCCATCTGCATAATTGCACCTTCACCGAACTCCTTTTTTATCTGGGCTATCGCTCGCTCGAGAGCAGAAGCCTTCTCTGTCTTAGAGGAACCTTTTTGCTTACTTTTCGACTTTGGCATTTTCGCTTCTCTCCAATTAAAATACACCCTGAAATTTGTAATTACCTAACGCAGTGTAAACAGGGCCCTTTTGCCTCAATTGACTCTGATATACTACGAGATTGCTAACCTGAATCGTCCCGGCTGTGAAATCCTTATATCTGTCGAGCAATTCTACCAGCTTATGCCCGGCTTTTCGATTCTTTATCCTGCAAATCGTCAGATGAGCGGAAAACTGCCTGTTCTCCGTCGGCCAACCTGCTTGTGCAAGCTGACTTTCGATGTCCTGCTGAAGCCGGCTCAACGGACCGGAATCCGCCGCTCCGACCCACAGCACTCGTGGGTTGCCGGCTGTAAAATAACCGACCCTGTCTATACACAGCTCAAAGCTGTCGTGTCGCTGAGCGGCCTGCTCGACTATTTTGCAAACTTCGACTGTACTGCTGCCGGCCACTTCACCGAGAAATTTGAGCGTCAAATGAATATTGTCGGGATTTACCCACTTAACACCTTTGTTTCCGACGCCTGCACCTTCTGCAAGCTCCTCCTGAAATCGCCGCAGCGATTTTCTCAGTTCCTCACCAATATCTATAGCTATAAAACAACGCATAATTCCTGAAGGACACTTTTACTGAAAAACAAAATTAGAACTCCGTCATTTTTCGAAGCTCTTCGACCTTTCGCTCAATCCCATCCATCGTAATATCGCCGAGCCCGTTCAGTGAAAAATCCGAGATTGTGTACGAGGCCACAACCGTTCCATAAACTACCGCCTTTTTTACAGAGCCAAAATCGCTCCTGCCGGACTTCGCCAGATAGCCAAGCAATCCCCCCGCAAAACTGTCACCCGCACCAGTCGGGTCTTTAACCACAGATGCGGGATAGGCCGGAAGGATAAACATATCACCTTGCTTATTCAACACAATCGAACCGGACTCGCCTTTTTTTATTACTACAATTGATGGCCCCATCTCGATAATCCCTTTCGCCGATGTTACCAGATTACTGTCCCCGGCAAGCATCCGGGCCTCGTTCTCGTTGATTATCAGCATATCGATTTTGCCGAGCAGGGCCGTTAAACCATCTCTTTCATTAGCAATCCAGCAGTTCATCGTATCTGCCGCCACAAAAGCTGACGACTCCACCTGCTCAAGCAACTGCATCTGAAGGCTGGGAGCCGTATTGGCCAAAAACAAAAATTCACTGTCACGGTATTGGGGTGGAACTTCGGGAGGTGATTCAGAAAGAACATTCAGCTCAAGACCCTCGGTAACAGCTTCGTCCATTTTATCCTGGTATGAGCCTTTCCACCGGAAGGTTTTGCTCTCAGGCCGTTTCTGAAGCCCTTGCAAATCTACTTCTCTGCCCTGGAAAACCTGTGAAAAATCGAAAGGACAGTCAGAACCTACCACACCGACCAACCTGACCGGTGCGAAAAAACTGGCAGCCATACTGAAATACACCGCCGAACCACCCAGACAATCCTTACTGACGCCGAACGGCGTCCTAACCGTATCAATCCCTATCGAGCCTGTTACCAGTAACGACATTCAATGACCTCTTTTTATCAGGATTTAGTTTCAAACTTTTTCAATGTGTTATCTATTCTGGCCAGTGTGCTTTTCATACCAAGAATATCAACCGATTCGAAGATAGGTAGACCCACCGTACCGCCGCACAGTGCTACCCGCAACGGCTGGGCTACCTTACCAAGGCCTGAACCTTTCTCCCCCGCAAGCTTACGCAGCGCATCTTCGATACCCTCCTCACTCAGCTCATCCATAGACGCAAGCCTTACACGTATATCCTTCAGCATATCCAGCCCGCCTTTTTTTATCAAAACCTTCTTTACCGCCTTATCGTCATACTCAACCTGCTCATCGCCGACAAAAACGAACTTTGATTTCCGCTCGATATCAGCGAAAGTGCGGGCGCCCTCGCATATCTTTATTATTCGCACCAGAAGTTTGTCATCAGCCCGCCGCACAGGTGAAGCAATCGCCGCCAGGTAATCTTTGAAATGACCCGACAACCGTTCGGTATCCATCATACCTGTATGCTGCGTATTGAAGGAAACTAACTTGTCCCTGTCGAAAAAGCTGTTGGACTTCGTCATCCGGGAAAGGTCAAAACTCTCGACAAGCTCGTCAATCTCCATAACTTCCCGCTCGTCACCGGGATTCCACCCCAGAAGTGCGATGAAATTGACCAGCGCCTCGGGCAAATACCCGCTCTTAAAAAAATCAACTACGTTGATTTCAGGAAGCTGAACACCCGCAGCGAACGCCACGGCATCGAGTTCGCCCATATCCAGAGTCGTCCCGCCCTCGATAAAATCGTGAACTTTATCCGCCGTTACACCCGCTGTGGCAGCCAGCTTTTCAATTTCAATATTGGCTTTATTGCTTAACGCCTCTCGAAGTACTTTGGGCCTCTCCCGTTTTGATAATTTGCCGCCGGACTGGCTCACGGTTACAGACATATGGGCATAAACAGGCGTCCTGAAGCCCAGCGACTCCTGAAGTGCCTGATGGCCGGGCGTGTTCATCAGATGTTCCTGGCCGCGTATCACGTGAGTAATCTGCATCAGCTCATCGTCAACCACGCAGGCAAAGTGATATGTCGGCATCCCGTCACTCTTGCGGATTATGAAATCTCCTATCTCCCCGGACGCAAATCGAACTTCTCCGCGAACCACGTCTTTTACGACGATTTGCTTATCGCGAGGGACCGCAAAGCGTACAGTAATGGGTTTGCCGTCGGCCTGGGCCTTGTGTAAATCACTCTCGTCGGGAAAATGCTCCGGGCGACGATACACAAACCCCATCTTGTCTGAACGGGCCTTGGCTCTCATAGCCTGCAGCTCATCAGGTGTATCGAAACAGTAATAAGCTTTTTCGCTCTCGATGAGCTGCTTAATATAACTATCGTATATATTGGTCCGCTGTGATTGCATATAAGGGGCGTTCGGTCCGCCGACCCCAGGCCCCTCGTCCCATTCAATCCCAAGCCAGCGAAGGTCCTTTATCACCTGTTCGATTGCGGCCGGACTATTTCGCCTGGTATCGGTATCTTCGATTCTCAAAAGAAATCTGCCGCCGTTACGCCGCGCGCACAGCCAGTTAAAAAGAGCGGTTCTCGCACCACCGATGTGAAGATAACCGGTCGGAGAAGGCGCAAACCTCGTTACCACTTTCTTATCCACTTACTGAAACCTCCATGGGACAGCTATCCCTGAACCGCAAACCATAAAGCAGATTACACCGGATGTCAAGCGCCGCTGATTATGCCTTTCCTTTACTATATTAGCACAGGAGGGAATTACCCACCTTATACTGTACCACGCGAAGAGATTTTTGCTTGTCTGTGAACAATTTATGTGCTAAAGTCAACGGCATAAGCCATCGCAATCGTTAGCGCTATAGAGATTCAAAAAGGAAGCTGGCCGTGACGAGACTGATTATAGCAGCGAACCGGCTGCCGATTCGCGTATCAAAAACAAAAAACAAGCTCGACATCCGACACAGCCCGGGCGGGGTGGCTTCTGCGCTGTCTTCTCTCAGCCAAATCTACGACCAAAAATGTGTCGGCTGGCCCGGCATAACAGACGGCCAACTCACCGGTGATGAAAAAGTAAAAATTACAGAAAAACTGACTAAAAAAAACTATTACCCCATATTCCTCTCAGAAAAACAGCTCGATTCTTACTATTGCGGCTTTTCGAACGAAACCTTATGGCCATTGTTCCACTACTTCCCCGCGCGAGCGGTGTACGAAAACTCCTTCTGGCAGGCCTACAAAGAGGTCAACCATATCTTCTGCGACAAAATATCGAACATCTTGAAACCAAATGATATTGTCTGGGTGCACGATTATCATCTGATGCTGCTGCCGAAAATGCTGCGCGAAAAATACCCTCATATTGCAATAGGTTACTTCCTTCACATACCATTTCCATCTTTCGAGTTATTCCGCCTTCTTCCGTGGAGGGATGACATATTAGACGGCCTGCTCGGCGCCGACTTGATAGGCTTTCACACCTACGATTACGTTCGCCACTTTTTGAGCAGCGTATGCAGGCTAAGGGCGATAGAGCACAACGCAGCGCGACTTAGAATAGGCCACAGAATCGTGAAAACAGACGCTTTTCCAATGGGCATAGATTACAAAAAATACTCCGAGGCATCACAAAATTACGAAGTCCAGAGGGAAACTCAAAAAATCCGAAAAAAAATCGGTAACCGTAAAATCGTCCTTTCAGTTGACAGGCTGGATTACACAAAGGGTATAATAAAACGGCTGGAAGCCTTCGACTTATTCCTCTCACAAAATCCCGGATACAGAGGGCATGTGGCATTGATTATGGTTGTGGTACCAAGCCGTACTGGTGTGGAGGACTATGCAATCCTGAGAAGTGAGCTTGAACAGCTCATAGGAAGAGTCAACGGCGTATATGGTTCCATAGGCCAGATGCCCGTCTGGTATCTTTACCAGTCACTGCCGTTCGAACAGCTCACTGCTCTTTATCACTGTGCCGATTCCGCCCTTGTTACACCACTCAGGGACGGTATGAACCTGATATCGAAGGAGTTTGTCGCCGTCAATACCGACGGCAGAGGCGTGCTGATACTCAGCGAAATGACCGGCTCGGCCAGTGAACTCGGCGAAGCCATAATAGTCAACGCAAACAACAAGGCGGAAATAGTTGCCGCTATTAAAAAATCTCTGGAAATGACCGTGAACGAGCAATTGCACCGAAATAGAATGATGCAGAAAAGACTGAAACGCTACACTGTAAGCAGATGGGCAAATGATTTTGTCGGGACACTGGATAACGTAAAACAGGAACAGCAAAAGCTGTCGGTCAGAAAACTCGCCGAGCCGGCCAGGAAAGAACTGGTATGGCAGTACGGCAAAAGCAAAAAACGCCTTTTATTGCTGGATTATGACGGAACAATGGCCGATATAAAAAGCCGGACGGAAAAGATGACCCCGGATACAGAGCTCATCGAGATACTGAAAAAACTCGCTGACGACAAGAAAAACGAATTGATTGTTATGAGCGGTACAGACAAAGACACACTAACGCACTGGTTTGGCTGGCTGAACACCGCACTTATCGCGGAACACGGCGCATGGATCAGACAAAAAAACGCCGAATGGCTACCGATAGAACCTCTGCGCAACGACTGGAAACAGACCATTCGGCCTATCCTTGAGATGTACGAGGACCGGACGCCGGGCTCCTCAATCGAGGAAAAAGATTTCGCTCTCATCTGGCATTTCGACCGCTCTAACCCCGAACTCGCGGGCCTCAGAACACAGGAAATGAGAGACGCCATTATGAATCTGACGGAAAACCTCAGCGTAGGAGTCTTCGAGGGTGACAGAACTCTGGAAATAAAAAATATCGGTATCGGAAAAAGTATGGCCGTCGAACAATGGCTCAAAAAAGAAAATTGGGACTTCGTCCTGGCCGCAGGAGACGACTACACCGACGAAGACCTCTTCGCCGCTCTGCCGGAAACTGCATACTCTGTAAAAATAGGTTACGATATCTCCGAGGCCAAATTTAACCTGCATTCGGTCTCAGAACTGAGAACTCTTCTTAAAGAATTATGAAATTAAACTGGTCTTGATTAAGGAGTAGCTATGTTAAGTCTTGAAAGCTTTCGTTATATTGTGCCGGACACCGTCCTGGCGGAAATCTATACAAGAGCACGCCGCTTGTATGGAAGACACGTTATACATCTCAATTCAACATACCAGGGAGGCGGCGTAGTGGAAATACTCTATTCGCTGGTGTTGCTGATGAACGCTGTCGGGATAGATGCCGGATGGCGTAACCTCTTTGGCAGCTCAGACTTTTTCGATATAACAAAAAAATTCCACAACGCACTCCAGGGCGCAAAAATAAACTTGACTGAATCCGTTAAACAAACCTATCTGCAGGTAAATGAAAACTTTTCACACTTCACTCATCTGGACCACGATTGCGTAATAGTCCACGACCCTCAGCCGCTCTCGCTTATAAGCTTTTACAGAAAACAGCAGCCGTGGGTCTGGCGATGCCATATTGACCTGACAAACCCGAACAGTGAGTTATGGGAGTTTTCAAAAAACTTCCTGCTTAAATACGACCAGATTATTATTTCAAGCAAAGACTATATCAAAAACGACCTGCCCGTTGACCAGAGACTAATGTTTCCCGCCATAAACCCACTCACACCGAAAAATGTTGACCTCGAAGAAAAAACCATCCGTGAACAGGTCGAAAAAGCCGGCATCCCGACGGACAAACCAATCATAGCACAGGTCTCAAGACTCGACCCATGGAAGGACCCAAATGGCGTGGTTGATGTCTTCGAACGCGTGAAACAGAAAATAGATTGTCGGCTGGTCTTCTGCTATAACATTGCAGGAGACGACCCGGAAGCCGTCAAAATGTACAGGGAAGTCGAACGCAAAGCCAGAAAATATCTGGAAAACAGGGACGTTGTCTTCGTCGTCGGAAACAGCCAGCTGCTCGTTAATTCCATCCAGCGTTTCGCTGATGTCATAATTCAAAAATCCACAAGAGAGGGCTTCTGCCTCGCTGTCACGGAGGCCCTGTGGAAAGCTAAACCCGTCGTCGCCTCTGATGTCGGCGGTATCCCTATACAGATAGACGACGGGGAAAACGGCTTTCTGATAAAACCAAAAGACTATGATGCTTTCGCAGAAAGAATAATACAGCTTATAAAAGAGCCTGATTACGCCGCCGAAATAGGAAAAAAGGCAAAAGAAAATGTACGGGAAAAATTCCTGATAACCCGCCTGTTATCCGACTACCTCGATATGCTCAATTCTCTGATTAGATAACACCAGCGATATAAGGACACACACTGTGAGCGTTAACGTTATCAGCGCACTGAACGCTTTGCTGATTGCCGATGCCTCCGGCGCGAATCAATCTTTCCGCTGGACTCTCGGCGACAACGGAACAATCCTGCTGATAACAGCAGCCGCCGTCGGACTGCTGGGACATTTTCTCGTATTTAGAATCCTGAAAGAAATAACCCAGCGAACAAAAAGTAAGATAGACGATTCACTAATCGAACATTGTTACCGTCCTTCCCAGTGGATAATTGTTTTACTCGTCGTCAGGCTGGGCTTCGAATCAATCTACGACCGAAAAGAGCCTGACTTTATCGGGCATCTTGCAGGCATAGTGTTAATAATCCTGGTCTCCTGGCTTGTTGTCAAGCTCACCAGCGTCCTGCAGGATTATGTAATGACAAGATTCAGGATGGAAGAGGCCGACAACCTCCGGGCAAGAAAAATACAGACACAGTTTCGCGTCTTAAAGCGCATAGTGCTTGCCGTCGTCACCATCCTGGCGATGGGCACGATACTGATTACATTCGATAAGGTGAGGCAGTTGGGAACAACCATCCTGGCTTCAGCGGGCATAATCGGTATCGTAGTCGGTATGGCCGCACAGCGAACGATAGGAACATTTATCGCAGGCCTGCAGATTGCTTTTACTCAGCCCATCCGACTGGACGATGTCGTCATTGTTGAAAATGAATGGGGCAGAATAGAAGAGATAACACTTACTTACGTCGTCGTCAAAATCTGGGACCTAAGAAGGCTCGTTGTCCCTATCACATACTTCATCGAAAACCCCTTCCAGAACTGGACCAGGCAAAGCTCCGACATTCTCGGCACCGTATATCTGTACACTGATTACACTATTCCAATAGACGCCGTCCGCGCCGAACTTTCGAAAATCGTCAGCCGGACAGACCTGTGGGACCGGAAAGTATGCGCACTGCAGGTAACCAATACCACAGAACAGACAATTGAGCTGCGGGCACTCGTCAGCGCGGCAGACGCCTCGAAAGCCTGGTCGCTCAGATGCCACACACGCGAAAAACTGATTGAATTCATCCGAAACAACTACCCGCAAAGCCTGCCGACGGTAAGAGCTCAACTCAAACCAAAACAGCGGGGAGACAGCACAATCGATAACTCATAAAATCTCCCCCGTGACTGCCGAAAACCACGCCCGACTCGTATTGCGTATCCCGTATAGCGTTTTATAAATCAGCGCTAATCAGCGCTAATCAGCGCAATCAGTGAAGCGGAATCAGTGTTTATCTGTGCCTAAAAAAGTTCGTGTGAATCATTCGTTGCGTTCGGGCTTATTGCCGGGCGGCATTTCAACCTTCCTGCAAACAACCCTTCGCTCACCGAGAAGCTGACCCTGTGCAGATAGCTGGAAGCGGTATTCACCGGGATGAGGAAAGACCATACCCTGCAGATTCATCGCCAGGGTAACTATCTGCTTTACGTCTTTGAAATCCACCTGGCCGGTCCGACTGAAAATCACCTTGTCATCTTCGTTAGTATCAATCAGCTTTATTTCCGCATCGGTTCTGCCGTGCCCGTCGGTCAACTCACAGAAAAAAATCACCTGCTCATAGCGCACAGGATATCGGTGTGCATTTATAGTCTGAATGATATTAACAAGCGTCGGCATCGACGTAATCTTGTCGAAGATTATCCTCTCGCAGATTATCGCCGAGAGCAATACAGGAGGCACTTCAGCCATCTCAAATCTCCCCTTATCAGAAAAGAAACTGCATTAACAGCACGAAAACGTAACCGATTTACCCCCTGATTGTAACACACAGCCGCCCACGCACAACTATTTTTACAATCTCCCATATAACCTGCCACCTTGCTGATGAAATAAAAATCCCGAATGAACTCTGTTAAAAGACCTCGGCTGACCGACGGAAGACTAAAATTTTGTCTGTAAGCGTTCGGGCAATCCTGCTGCAGTGCTTTTAATCCACTTTTGCCAGGTGCGCTTCATTTGCTCTGTCTTTTCAGGATATTTGTCCGCCAGATTTTTCGTCTCCGTCCTGTCACTCGACAAATCGTACAACTCCCATCCGGAATCGTTCCACTTTACGAGTTTCCAGTCGCCCCTGCGAATTGCCGCCGCATCTTTATACTGCCAGCAGAGAACCTCGTGAGGCTTTCGCTGCCTGCCTTCGAAAATCGGCAAAAGTGACTTTCCGGCCACAGACTTGATTTTTCTTCCGTCGATTTCGTCCGGATAAGACGCACCGGCCAGCTCCATAAATGTCGGCAGGATGTCGATTATATGGGCGACCTGGTCGGTCAGCTGCCCGGCTTTTATTACGGCCGGCCAGTGTGCGATAAACGGTGTGCAGTTGCCGCCGTGGTAATCGCTTCTTTTGTATTTGCGATAAGGCGTGTTGCTCGCGTTCGCCCACGACCTGCCAACCGCTCGGTAGCTTTCTACCGGCCCGGGCGCAATCTCCGGCGTCGGATTCGGACTCCCGGCACAGCCGCCGTTGTCGGAGAGGAACAGTATGAGTGTATTTTCAAATTTACCCAGTTCTTTGAGTTTTTCAACCACCTTGCCAATCCCCACATCCATCCGTTCTATCATCGCCGCATACACCGCCATCTTGAGGTCTTCGGCATCTTTTTGTTCTTCGCTGAGAGACTCCCATGCTTTCACACTTTCATCCCGTTTCGACAACGGCGCTGTCTCCGCCTTTATAAGCCCCATCTCGAGCTGGCGTTTATACCTGCTCTGGCGGAGCTTGTCCCACCCGTCTCTGTATTTGCAGCGGTATTTGGCGATATCTTTCGGCCACGCGTGCAGCGGGTAATGCGGCGCCGTATATGCAAGGTACAAAACAAAAGGCTTATCTTCACCCTTATATTCTTCGAGCCTGTCAACGGCATAGTCCGTAAAGGCATCGGTAGTATAGAAATCCTTATCAGGATTCGTATATCCCATAATCTCTTTGTCTTCAATCGCCCAGCGGCGGGGGCCTCTGTTTTTACTCTTGCGGCCGGGCCGCGGCTCATCTTCTCTGGCTTCCATACCGGGATTGAAATAGTTGCAGCAGCCGTCCGCCAGCCCGTAGTAACGGTCGAACCCGCGCGTCGTCGGGAGCGGCTTCTGGTGCCATTTGCCGCATGCCAACGTACGATAGCCGGCCGGCCGCAGTACCTCCGCAAACGTTGCGCCGTACTGCATACGCTTCATTCCCACCGTCTGGTAATGTTGTCCCGTCAGAAGCGTTGCCCGTGTCGGACCGCACTTGGCACAGTTATAAAACTGAGTAAAACGCATTCCGCCGTAGGCGAGCTTATCGAGATTAGGAGTCCTGACCTCACCGCCGTAACACCCGATATCGGAATAACCCATATCGTCAGCCATAATAAGAACGATATTAGGCCTGTCATCTTTCCCGCCGGCAAGCGATATGCAAGGTGCTCCAAGAAACGCAACTGCCCCGGCAGATAACCCCTTAAGAAATTCTCGTCTATCCATAATAACTGCCCTCTCCTTCTTTCTTTACGTAGTTTAATATTAATTTTCTTTCGCAGTAAGTTCAACTCCGAGATTTTCCAGTGCGTGCCTGGCTACTCTCTCGGTGTACTGATTTCCTTTAGGCCAGCCTGGCCACCTGGAAGTGTCACAGGCTTTCTTCATAGCTTCTATGGCCGGCCGCGCTTTTTCTCCCATCTCGTCCAGCTCTATCGCCGCCTGCAGCCTGACCCACTGGTTCTCAGATGTAACCTCTTCTGTCAGAACGGCCAGTCCATTTTCCTGCATACCCATTTTACACAGTGCTCGGGCAGCTGCAATACGGACGACAGCCGAGCTGTCTTTCGTTGCCGCCAGCAGCTTATCCGAAGCCCGGCCGGCATATTTTGCGATATTGCCCAGTCCGACTGCACCCCAGTAGCGTATTGCGGCGTCATTGTCTTTGAGTGCCTCTGAAAGCATACCAAAACCCCTCGAGTCCGAACTTGCGGCGATGACAGCGATTTTATAAAGTCTCTCAAGCAATTTGTCTCCTCCGGGCTGACGGAGTATGTCGTATCTGTTGCCGACTTTTTTCTCACGCTCGACCAAATCCGCTTCCGGTATGAAGCCAAGGTCCTTCACCTCGAAAAGGTGTTTCCGATGCGCCGCCCGCAGACGCCACCGCACCTTTGAAACCCTGGGCGAATAAGCGATATTGTGGATTTCGTGCGGGTCGGTTTTAGTATCGTACAGCTCTTCCGGTAGCCTGGAATCGGCCATAAACAATTCTGCGGTGGGGTTG
>Ga0180438_10003336_pt1 | contig 24397 bp, 19 predicted proteins | sample SS_ome_12_FD_132455 | JGI IMG/M metagenome (GOLD analysis project Ga0180438, IMG submission 132455) | Hypersaline lake sediment archaeal communities from the Salton Sea, California, USA - SS_3_D_2 metaG | ecosystem: Environmental > Aquatic > Non-marine Saline and Alkaline > Hypersaline >... | reverse complement strand
CTCCACTGTCACCTGTCGCGCTGGCCGCTCCACTGTCACCTGTCGCGCTGGCCGCTCCACTGTCACCTGTCGCGCTGGCCGCTCCACTGTCACCTGTCGCGCTGGCCGCTCCACTGTTGCCCCGCGAATGCCCACCCTTTACGGTTTTTTTGCATCGAGAAAACGTGTAATCGATTGCGGCCTGAATTAATGCGGGAATACCAATTTCTGCTTTAATTTCCAATTCCGTACAAGCCACTTTTGAATCGCCATCATGTTTATCAAACTCGCCACGACCCTCCACTTCGGCATACCGGCTCGTTGCCGGATCGTAATAACCGAATACATCAAGAGGATGTTCGCAGAAATGAAAGCCAGTAACGCAAGCATCCGCCCTATCACATTTGCAGGTTTCGCCGATTTTATATTGAAATGGCGGCTTGTTTTCGTCGGGCTGGCACTGCAAATTAGAGTTAAAACCCTTAAAGCCTTTGACAACCTTCTTTTTAGTCATCGCACTACCCGCCTTGAGATCGTGGTGCGGCAATCCTCGCAGTTGTATAGATCAAGCGGCTTGATTCCCTTGCCGAAATCCTGACGCCCGAGGTATTTAAGCCTGTTGTGGGGACATTTTTGAAGCCGTGCTGCTGGTAGGTTCTTTGTCGCCGCCTGGGTCATTGCCGCCTCTCGCTGGTAGTTAATACGGATGGAAACAATTCTGTTGGCCTGCGGACTCCTGTCGCTGTATTGAATAAAAAACAGAGCAAAACCTTGATTTTACTAAAACTTGAATGTATATTTACCGAAAGAATAAAAATCGCTGTCAGCGAACCAACGAATCACAATGCAAATCAAGTATCACCCTCTCCCGGAAAAATATTTGGAGCAGCGTATTTTTGTGCGTTGCACTCAGGCGATGATGCCCTCGTCCCTGAGATATCGCCTTAGCGCCTCGTCAACCAGTTCGCTACGGAAAACGTTGCGTTCCAAGGCGAGTCGCCGTTTTGCAGCCAGCCGCTCGAGGCCCTCAAGTAAACTTGCCGACAGGTTTACCGAGGTTCTCTCTTTCTTGTCTTCTACATCAGCAACTTGATGGGACAACTTTTACCTCCATGTAAGGAGCGTCATATAACACAAAACCGCGATTCAGAGTTATTACTGAGTTACCTTGTGAATTTAATATAGCGGACAGTCTTGGGATTGTCAAGTAAATGTCCTAAATTAATTATTTTTTATTCTTATGGATAATCAAAATATTATAATTGGTGCTTATATTAAGCATTTGAGAGAGTCTAAAGAATTGACTTTAGATGAGTTGGGGCAATTTATAGGTCTTTCAAAGCAGCGTATTTCGAGTATTGAAAATGGACAAATTGGAAAAAAGAAATTTAAAATTTTGGCGGGAATCTCCGATTATTTTGGAATTTCCGCAGAAAAATTAATTGAGAGGGCCATGCAGTGGCATGAGGATGAGGAAGCAAAGAAACGAGAATCTTTTATAACGGAATTCCGGCGGGACAACAATTTAAAACTTCTTGCTTCAATAAATAACCATCTCGCCCGTCTGGTCGGGCTGGTGGAAGGTGGGCTTGGACCAGGCCGATTTTTACACATGACCGCGAAAGGTGATTTGCAGTACGAATCTATGGAGCTCCAACTTGATATCCCGCCCGCCCCGGATCATCTTAACCGGACACAGATACAGCAGTATGACCGCAATGCCGGCCTGCTGCTGCGCTGGTCTAGGACGGAAAAGGCTAAAGCTGCTTTTCCCCAGGGTGTGCCTGTTTATGCATTGGAAAAGTTCTGTGAAAACATGGTCGGCTTTTACGGCGGCGGCTGGATTGATGATGTAACAGGCTGTTTGCTGGATCTGATTCAGCAAAGGTCAAAAGGTAATTTTTGAGCAATTTTTATCACTGGTTTTTCTCAAATCAATTTCATATTTAAAGTTCCTCTAAATGTACTTTCATAAGTTTGCTGGCGTTTTCCAATTTTTTAGATAATCGTTGAAATGCTTTAGGGGAGATTTCTTTTTGCTGACGCTTGAGTTTAAGCAGGGCATCGTCGAAAACATCAATTTCGTCAAGGGTTGTTACGATTTCACGCACTTCAATTCCATCAGAATTATCATAGGACAACATAATCTGCTCCCTGGAAAGGGTTGTGGCGGGGCTGAATACAGGATTTGTTTTATATTTTTGTGACGTTTGTTATGTTGTAAGGCCAGTAAATAATATATGAATTTTATTGGAGAAAAGCAAGCCATTACAAAAAATAATTCTGGATTTTTCCGCTCAAAAATATTATATAAAATAAAAACTTTATAAGAGAGGGATTACAAATGTTTTCCTCGCAACTACCATGTTTGGTGCGGATTTGGCTGCATTTTTGCAATATCGGCCTTATAGTACAGCGCCATATTATTTGGCCGATATCTAGGCGATTTTACATCATTATTCACGGGAAAAAGGGAGATTAAATGACGTTTCTTTTCCATGCATTTAAAATTGCGTTTGGGAATTATCCCTTTGCGGCAGATGGGAGGTGAATAATGTCATTCACCTATAATCTGATCTGCCATGAATGTAAACAATATATCTGGATAGGCCAAGGATGGTCGAAAGCAGATTTCCAATTATACCGGAGTCCAGAGAATTTAGCGGCACTAAGACAATTTATGGCAATGCATGAAAATCATCCGTTGAAATTTAGCCACGATGATTTTGAAATTATGTCAGAGGATGGAACTGTTTATAACGAGCTTGAGTCAAATGGTTTTGCTCGACATGGTGGATTAATAAATAGACTTTGTAAAAAACTGAGATGGGTTGGATTGCGCGGAAGCCGAAAAGGGAGTTAAACGGCAGTGCATTTCTACATCAGCTTAATGTATAAACGCGCCTTTAATATGGCAGGGTATTTATGATGGGTAGTTCTGCTTGAAAGGGATAATTCCCTTGCGTTTTATATTTTACTTCTGCCACTATCCTTTCTGCTTGCGATTCTTCAAATCAGAGCCTGTAAAACGCTACATTAATTTACCCCACTGACACTTGTAGGGCTGGATACATCACTGACTGAGGCTGGGCTTGTTACACCGGCAACCGCCGTGGGACCGCTGCCAGCAACGGCCTCATAGGTCACTGCCAGTTTCGGCTTGTAGCTGCCATTATCTGCCGTGTAAAAACGAAAGCCGTCGGCTTGGGAACCAACGCCACCATGAGTTGGTTCCACTCCAGTAGCGTCTTTCACCAACCTTGCTGCCAACTTAGTAATTCCGTCCTCAACGATGGCCGCTACGCCGGTAGAGTTAAATGCAAAGTCCATGTAAACATCCACCGTGGCATCACTTACGGCGAGAGCTGTATCACAATAAGCCGTCGTCCCAAAATCATTGATATCATAGTCATCATTCACCAGCGCGGTATTACTGGTTGGATTAGATGAATAAACATTAGCCTCGATATCAGACCCGTTTTGATCGTATAACGTCTTGGGAGTTGCCGACACCGTGGCAGCGGTGGCATCGTTTGCAGCCGTGATCGAACTTGTATTAAATAGCATTATAAACCTAAACAGAGTATCCCAATTCGTTACGTCATAGGTACGTGCGTACAGATAATGGGAAGTTAGGGAATCATTGGATGTAGTACCAGGGTTAGTGCGTAAGCTTGCCCACGTGTCCCCGCCGGAGTCGAAACGACCCACCACTCCATCCACAGATGACGTTTCCTCGTCAGCATCTGGATAAAACGTGTCTGAAGCACTTACCATCAGCGGATATTCGGCTTCGTCAAACTGCGCTTTCGTTATCTGCTCCGTGTCCTTATCTATGGCATATGGTCCCAGCCTTAACGGCCAACCCGCCGCGTTGTGGACAATCCTTACATCCTTGCCTGGGCTGGATGCAAATACCCATCTCTCCTGCAAGCGCCCCTGAATCACGCGCACCACACGCTTTAGCCCGCCGCCGTAGTTCCATTCAATACAGTTGTTCGTGGCGTAGCCTGTGGCTATCAGATCATGCCTGAGTACCGGTCCGCTGACCGGGTTCCGCGCCTCGCCGCCAATGTACAACTGTGGCTTCCAACGAGACTCCTGTCCCTCGAGACGGCCCGTAGGCTGGTCGCAGACCGGGGCAACCGTAATCTGTCCGTCGTCGCGCACTTCGCCTGTCATCAGGTTTGTGCCAATATACCAATGACCAGCTCCGCGCTCGAATCTGGGTGTGATGAGAGAGCCGTTAACCGACATGGGGAGGCCGCTTGATATTAAGGTGCGCTCATCGGTCATTCGGTTACGGTATATCTTCGCGTATGGATGGCGATGATAGTTCTCCAGAAACTCCACGTAATCGAGAACGGTTTTTTCGGCCATGCCGTTGCGCTTCAAATGATTGATTGCCACTATATCCGTGATCCTGCTGCCGGGATTGGTGATCTTGCGCACACCCAACTGGGCAAGCGCTCTTTCACCCGCTAGCGCATCGGCCATACTCAGACCTGCAAATCCCGCTGCGGCCGCCTTGAAAAGAAATTCCCGCCTGTTCATTTGCCTGATGATTTTCATTTATATCCTCATTTCACGGTTATGACGTAAGTCGGGCTGAAATCAATTATACCGGCAGCCGAATCCACCGTGACGGCCACAGGCTGCGAGGCCATGCCATCGACGGTAGGAGCGTATCTGCTCATCTGCCCGCCGGCAATGGTGTCTACGTAGACCACGCCGTTTATCGGCAGGTCGGTCCAGCCGGATGCCCTTGCATAACCGGATCGCAAAAATGAACCGACTGCGCCGCCAGCGGTGGTTTTGTCCGCGCTCATGGCAGCTGCGGGAAGGTAGTACGTGTCTCCAACCGTATCGCCCCGCGCAAGGAACAGGCTGTCGTTTTTCCAGAAGACAAGATCGCCGAAAGTCAATGCTTCCCCTGCGCGGGCATAAATAACGATCCCGCTGACCGTAGAATCCCCCAGGTCGTGGACAGAGAAATACTTATTACGCAGTGAGTCCGCCCCAACTGCAAGCGAATCGGTAAATATCGCGGCTACCGTAGCAGAATCTACCAGGCCATGTGCGGCTATGGTGTCGGGGATAATCCGCGCAGCCGCCTCGTAAGCCGAATCCCGCGCCACGGTAAGGACGTTGTTGCCGTTGATATACAAACTGTCCTCGGCAAATATTCCTGCCCCGGCAATAGCCCGCTTGTAAAGCGAATCACCGGCCACGGCAACATTCAAATCGATTTCAAGCAAAAAAGTTGTATCATCGAGCGCGGTTCCTATCACCACGGCATTATAACCGGGCACATTGCCGAACATACCAGGAACGCCGATAAGATTGCCGGCCGTAGCAGTGTCTACGTAGATAAGATTGGTTGCCGTCAGCGAGAGGTTTGTATCACACATCGCGCCGGAGAACAATAATTGAACCGTACTGTCTGCCAGGGTTGAGTCGCCAGGCGGAGTTACTACAAGGCCTATCGCGGGCATGGAATCGCTGCTCGTAGCCTTGGCCTTGTAAACCTTGTTGTCAGCCGGTAGCGCGAAAACCGCGTCTCCATAAAATAATTTTTCCCCAGCTATGCGTTCAAAATGTTGACCGGACCATTCGCCGTGAGCGAGCTCGGTTACGATCTGGGCGATAATAACCGTATCGATCCCGGAAATAATAGTGTCGCCGGAAACAACGTCAGCCCATACTATTTTGCCGCCAGTCCAGACAAGCGCCTGGTCGGTTTCTCCTGAATCTTTTGGAAAAGGCAGAAGAGAATTGATAACTAGGCTATCAAAATCGGCTGTGCCAGTGACATCAAGATTGCCGCCGCCTATCGCAACATCTCCGCTGTCCATGCTGACATCGCCGCTGGAATTGATAACCAGCGCCCCGGCGGAAATGGCGGCGGAATCCCCGAGCGTCACAATGTCGCCCGTGGCAGTAATGTCCACTATAAGGCTATCAACGTTTAAAGTCCCATCGACAACGGCATTGCCGTTAATCTGTATGTCATTTACAGTAAGGTCAGTGTTCTTCCAGCCGATTCGGCTGTCGTCGGTAATCTGCGCTGGCAGTTGTAAAGCAGAGAAACAGAGGGCTGCCAGCCACCCCACAAAAATTCTCATGAGTGCTCTGGTTTTCATATTATTCCCCCCTGATCTCGTAACTTGCTCGCGTATTCCAATAAACTGTCTGGAGATTTGCGCCGGTTATTTGAACATCTACGGTTTGGTTAACTGCATCGGCCACAATATCAAAATTCCAGTCCGCACTTGCGCTGTAGTGGCTGTCAAGGATAATTGATGAACCCAAAATTGTTACATCGCCGCCGGTATTTCGGTAAAACGTGGCTACAATCCGGTAGCTTGCGACCTCATCATCCGTTGATCTGGCCGTAGTCATTGCCAAGACGGATACCACCTGCTGTTCTGACAACGAGATACTTATAGCATCTTCCGTCGTAGCATCGGTCGTGGTGTCTACCGCAGTGGCGTAAGCCTCGTAATAGCCCGAACCTCCGCCGGCCTGCAACCAGACAAGCGCCCCCCCGGCACCGTAATACAGCGTCCAACTGCTGTCGGCATTATCCGGCACGGTTGGCGGAAAAGTGTATAGGCTGTCCGCATTGCGTCCGAGGGTGAGAATGCCGTTTCTCAGGCCGGGTCTTGTCCCGGTGGTCTGTGCTTCCATATTGACCGCGGCCAGCAGCAGAAGCAGGACTGTCAAAATTATTTTTCGCATTATCCGTCCTCCTTATGATGCCGCATGCACGGTATACGACAGTCGCGGATCCCATTCGATGGTCTGCCCGATTTCACTCCAGCCGCGGACTATGATCGCCTGGTTGGTCGTATCGGCAACGAGATAGACGTTTACCGTCATGTCGCTGGTATGCGCCTTGATCTGCTGGTCAATGCCTTCAAGCGTTACATCTCCACTCGGGTTGCGGTAGAACAGGCCGCTTACCTTCAGGCTCCCGCGTTTGGTAGTGCCAACCTTGTAGAGCACCGTCGCCTCGCAGTCGATAATCTGCCCCTCGGCCACGGGTAGGCTTATCAGTGTCTGGTTGCCACCGGTAGTTGTCTGCTTGCGAGCATCAAGGTTTTGCCTGTGGCTGGGGCCTCCCGATGGGACTACCGGTTTTGTGAGATTACTTAAAACCATGTTGCCTCCAAAAAGAAAAGCCCGGATGATTCCAATTTATCGGAATCATCCGGGCCTTGATGGTCTCCCTGTTGGGAGTATCTTCGGGGTCCGTCTATGTGCTATTTTGCAATATTATTATTTCCCTCTTTGGTATCGCCAGCCGAGCGTACAGACATCTAGTGACGAATTAGCGAAATTGGCACGGCTACCTATCGCTTGACTTGTGCTTGTTCTCACAAAAACAGGACCGGATGCATAGCGCTCATTGGTCGCTGGTGCAACAATTGTTGCGAGAGGAGCGGTTGTGTCTCCCGCTGCGGCCTCATTATCAACATCAAGCGATCTTAAATATACGGCAGCCGGACTATCGGGATTTCCAAACGTAGCATTGATTAATGCCTCCACTTGATAATCTGGCGGGACCGTCAATGTTCGATCGGCATTCGCGGTGCCGATGCCTGTGGCGCTGACATCCAATACCGGGTCATCCCACAAAATCATATCGCCATCTTGATGCATTTCTATAATCTGAGAACTGCCGTTTAGCAGGAACGATATACCAAGAAACGCATAGTAATCGTAATCACCGAGTCCAGTTAGAGTGGGCGTCAGATTGCCTTCAACCGAGATCACTATGTCGGCATCACCGTCCGCAGTGCCGACCGCAAAAACGTGATACCAGGTGTCGGGAACCAGGCTGCCGGTATCAAGAGAGCCATTCCCCGTTCCCTCAGCCCAAGCGGATAAGGACTTCGTTATTGTCGAACTTAGTGAGACATTATAACTGTCAGTGGAATCGCGGCATTCTCCCGCGGAAATGCTGAAAGTGGTTCCTGTAAGTCGAGTGAATTCCAGGCCCGATATATGGTTGTAGGGCAGGGCAACGCCACTGGCAGAAATATTCGTCAGCTGGCTGCCATCAACAGCGGGCAGTTTTGCAGAATCATCGAGTTGTACCACATTATCTGCGCTCGTGCCCACATCAAGATAAGCCGCGGTTCCAAGACCCAGTGTTTCACCAAAGTTATCGAAACTTGGATCATCGAGTAAAGTTGCCATTTTACCAGTAATAACCGGAAACCAGCAATAATCCCAGGTGGACACCGTAACGCCCGCCGATGTTTTCAACACGATCTTGTATAGGCCGTTGACAAATATCGTTGCCATGCCCGCCGAGTCGAGTTCAACCGGATTGTCGTTTGCCGTCTGCATTGCGCCGTCAGCCCAGGTGTCTTTCGGCGTTGAGGTTCCACCCTCGTAAAAGTACAAGAGTCCGCCGGAAAGTAGGTTTCCGCTCGTGTCCCGAAACTGCATAAAGGGCAAGAATGGGCGAGCATAATTAGCCATTGTGTTTTCTCCAAATAAAAAGGCCCGGTTATCCCGCGAGGGATTTCCGGGCCTGGACGATCTTCCGTTCTCTGGAAGTGTCTTCGGGAACCGTCTATTTGCCTTACGTTAATTTTGTGAAATGAAAATTACAACTGCCTTTGTTTCACCAGTTTTTTTATGGTGGTCGGTCCGCCAAGTTTTAAATCATTGTACAACACTTCTTTGTAATTCCTTATATCATTTTGCAAAATCTTCTTCTCTCCCACAACTATAATTGGTAGTCTGCGCATTATCATTTTCTCCCCTGCTCTCTGATCGGCCTTACCGGCCTGAGTCTGCGCGGACCGCCTTTGTTGACTTTTTCTTTCGGCCCGAGTGCGTAGTCCGAGAATCCGACAGCCTTCAATAATGCCTCAGCCTCTGCCGGTTCTTCAATCAATTGCTTAACGCCTTTGCCCATCCGCTTGGCCGGATCGTAGGGAATACCACGCATTTTACTTACAATGCCTGCGGTTTTATCCAGCACGAACGTAATATCACGCCAGTTTATATCTCTATTATAAGCCATTTTACCCAATCTGTAAAATACTTGTGGTGCATCGTTGAGATTATCAAACACCGGATTGTCGTTCGCGCCGAAGAAATACCGATTCACCCCGCGGTACGCACTGGCAAATGACTGCGCCGTGCGTTCTGCGATATTTCCGATTATCAACAGACCGTTCAGGCTGCCCAGAATCACCGCCCGGAGTTGGTCGTCATCCCGCCAGCGAAAACCATTGGCCACGAACTGAAACATCATCGGCAGGATAAAATGGGCGATCACAAACTTTTTCAGATTTTCGCTCGTTTTGCCGCGGCCCTGAATAAGGTTTCTGACAGCCAGGCTTTCCATCCGGTAATAGGCGTTCGGTGCCGTGACAAACATCGTGAACAACTTTGTCCAGCTACCTCGCCGCATCAGGTCAGGTAGGTCTTCAACCTCTCCCGCCTGCTGAGAGCGGGATGTAGCCGCTTCAAACTCGTCTAAACCGAGTTTCCGCGCTTGTGCCTCGCTCTTGCCCTGCTTTATCGCTTGATCGTAATAATACTTGTAAACCGACCAACCGCCCATCAGAATAGCGCCCCTGTCGCCCAGCTTGGTCGGAAACATGATAAGATCACGTATATTATGTTTTCCGGCCAACTCCTGTTGTGTGGTGCGCTGCATGGCAAGCATGATATCACGCTCAAACCCCCTGTGATACCGGGCTTGCATGAATTCCGTATCCATCAATATCTTTGATTTCTCCACCGGGTTCTGGAGAAAATCGAACATGCCCCGCACGAAGTCGGTTGCCGGGATATCCCCGGCATAAGCCGGTATCGAAGCCAACTGCTTGGGTATCAGCGTCAAGTTTACACCCAGGACCGCCGTTGTAAAATTCCGTCTCAGCTTGTCCAGCATCCGGTCAACCATGCGCGGGTCTACCCCGCCGCGGGCCATGTCATCAATAAACCTGTCAATGGTACGCATCATGCCCGCGCCATGGTACTGCTTTATCGCCGTCCGCACATTCTCGTTGCCGAAAGTGGCCCGCAGTTCCCTTATCGTCTCGGCCCATGCCCGGAAATGCGCCATCTCGATCACGTGGTTTGCCAGCACAACATCGCCGTCCACGTTCTTTAGCGGCCTGTTGTTCCGCACCCTTGAGTACAGATGCTTGTTCAACACGCTGGAAAAGGCGTTGTTTCCACCCGCCAGTAGTTGATCGTCTTGAGCATCGTACTTGCTGTATACTCTGGATATCGGACTGTAGAAAGCGTTGAAAGGCAGATCCACATCATACATTTCCCGAAATACTTTGTTTACCGGATCGTAATGCTGCGGGTAGAACTCGGATATCTGCCATTCGGCCCATTGCATTACCCTGGGATCGACGAATTCAGTCAGCGCATCAATTGTTTCCTGCGTGTACCCCATGCGGTCAAACGCGCCGGCCAGAGTCGGGTCTCTCCATTCCAGAATTTTCTTGTATGCTTGGTTTTGGCTCAGTTTCAAGCGTACCGTTTTGGTCGGTACGTCTTTCCGTTCCATTTCACCAGCGGCAAGTTTTTCTCGTATTTCCTTTGTATACTGCGGCTGCTGGATATCAATACCGGTATCAACAACCTCTGAATTTCTCGACATGATTTTCTGGAGCTCGCGCGGATTTTCCGTACCCCAAATTTCGCGCAGCTTGTTTTGCAGAACCTCCATGCCCTCACGGATATACTTGTGCTCGTTGTTGCGCGACCTGTGAACCAGCGGCATGAATGTTTTGTTTAAAAATCCCCGAAGCCTGCCCGCGCCCTCGCCGGTGGAAAGTTTATCCAGAAGATATTCGAAACTCTGGTTCAGGTCGTCGAACTTGGCGAACCAGCCCTTTTCGTAGGGTCCGCCCTCTTCGGCGATCTCTTCTTCGGTTTTGAGGGGTTTTCCACGGGTTATGTTCTCAATTGCTTTCTCCCGCACGGCGCGCTGCCGCTCACGGCGCTGTTCGTCCTTTATCTGCCTCTTGGTGCGTCCATACTCGATCAGACTCTCAAGCTCTTCCCTGGCCGTCATGAGTTGGGGTATCGACTTTCCTCTCAGATTGCCGAATACGGTCAAAACGTACATGTATTCAGCTTCAAACGGCGTAGGCTCACGGTCGGTTTCGCGGGCTTCTATCTTAGCCTACAGATCGGCGAGCTCGTTATCCACTCTCGCCTGACTCCATCCGGCTATTTCCCTGATATTATCCAGCATCGTGTACTCGCTGGCCGTCAGCGAAGTGCCCTTGATCCTGCCCTGTTTCTTCTGCGGTTTAAAACGATTGAGTAGCGTAGCGATCCGGTTCTTGAGCGCCTTTTCCGTGTTTGTTCTGCTGATAGAATCCACCCGCTTAAAAGCAGCAGCCACATCATCAGCCGTTTTCGCACGGGCTATTTGTGTAAGCAGCGGTTTAACCTGGCCGCGGGTAATACCCGTCTGCGGAAGGTTCTGGCGGGCGTATTCGAGTATCAACTGTTTCGTCTCGTAGAGTTCCGCCGCCATGTCCAGACGGCCCAGACGCGCGCCGGTTTTCAGGTTGCGGATTTTCTGCTTGATAAGCGTACTCATTCTGTGCCGGACAATTTTGTCCTTGCCCTTTTCCGGCAGGTTTTTGTTGAGCTGGTCAATTGTGCGCTCAAGGCGATCTTTTGTCTGTTCGACACGGGAAAAACGAATATCGGGGTTATTCGGGTCGAACGTGCCAACGTTGCCAGTGGCGGATTTTATTTGGGTGGAAGAGAAAACAATGTAAGAATCCGTTGCCTCAGGAAATCTTTTAAGAAATTCCTTGTCACTCAATTTATTGAGATCGACTTTTTCATCATAAGCGCGTTGAACATTCTCAAACGACGTTCCTTCGAACCGATTAAGATAAACTATTCCATCATAACCGTTGCGTTTTGCATTTTTTATGGACTTTTTCCAAGAAACGCCAGAATCTTTAATTCGTTTTATTCTTTCTGCCTTTAAATAGACAGGCATGACATTACGGCCTGCTTGAACGCCAGAAACCCTCATCGATGCCTGTGCCGAAGTACCAAAATGATATCCATCCTCTTGCGATCCCTCAAAAGTATTAAAATCACCTTTGGTCCCATGATAAACTACCAGCGGCTCGCCGTTTTTATCAACAACCTTGCTGTCACCGAACCAGCGTTTAAATTCAGGCAAATCGGTGATCGTTTTTCGACTGTACTTTAACCCCAACTCAGCCGCCCGCAACTGTTCTTCCAACTCCGCTATCTTCTGGGCGTAGCGGACTTGCAGCCCGGTCGTGGGTCTGCCGTTCCTGACTTCCGGCAGCTCTTCAAGCATTTTTGTCATGCGTTCGAGTTCATCGCGGATTAAACCTTTGTCCAGGTTGCGGCGGTAAGCAAGCGCGGGTTCACCAATTCCTGTTTCAGTAGTCCTTTGCTGCACCCGGCCAGTCGCCGCCTTGAAAGCCTTGTCGATCAGCACGGTCAACTCCGCCCGGCTGTATTTCAGGTCCAGGCCAAGAGCCTTCAGCGCCCGCCGGATAGCCGCAATCAGCCTGTCCATCAACGTAGGTTCAACAATTCCCTGTTCGATCTGCCCGGCAATCCATTCCTCAGCAGCCTCTTCCTGAGATATTCCCCACCTGTCGGCGATACCCTGTATGGCCTGGCCCCAATCCTTGTGTCCGATCAGTTCCTTGCGATAGAAATTGTCGATCTCCGGGCCGAGAACTTTTCTCAGGCCGTAATGCGTCACAGGTTCATGGAGAGCGGTTTCAAGCACATCCCGCTTACTGCCCATGCTGTCTGCAACGAGCCATACCCCTTCGGTTGCGGGATCAAAAAAGCCCCGGATAACGCCGCCTTTTTCCATTTCTGCGCGTACTTTTTCCTGATATCTGGCCGGCAGGTCGTTTACAGACTGCACAACGTTGATCGGCGTGACAAACTGTTCGCGGAATGGTGCGATTACCCGTTCAACAAAGCGGACTGTGCGGCCTGATGGGGTGGCTTCGACTGTGGAGAATTTTAATCCCTGTTGCTGGCCTGTGGTTGAATTGAGTTCGTCAAGAATTTGCTGGCGAAGTTCCTTATCCGTATCCCAATGCTGCCAGCGTTCGTATTCCCGCTCGTAGCCTTTCAGGGCTTCTATGGCTTCGTCGAGACTCTTGAACTCAAGACCAACTTTTTTGAGTTCATTCAGGCGGTTGGATTTTTTGACGATTCTCAGGGCCAGTATCTTTTCCTTGAGGTCTTTCTGGTGGCGTGATGCTATTTGGGAGAGATTTTCTGACAGTTCCAGGGCTTCGTCGTATCCGCCGCCGAATAAATCACCTTGCTTGGCGGATTTGAGTTCCTGGGCGTTCCTGCGGGCAAAAGTATTGGCGCGAACCAGATTGGCAACATCGTCGGGATCGAGTTTGCGCCCCTCTTCACGGGCGCGACTGATAACCCGCATCCCCACAGCCTGGCTTTCCGCATTCTTGCCTGCGGCTTCAACTATTGCGAGTGCTTGTTCCGAAGTGATTGCGCGGTTTTGGAAGGCGGCGTAGAGATCGTCTGACGCACTAACGGCCAGTTTATAGCCTTTTCCTTCAAGTCCACGGTCCCGCCCTTTAGCCGCTTCTTTTTCCGGGATGTTTCTGAAGTATTCTGCATGGTCATAGACTGTACCCCTACCTTCCCTGATATTTGTCTCGGCCCCGATTACTTTCGCATCGGCGCGGGTATAACCATCCGCCTCTTTGATTATTTGGGCGTTTAAGTAATTTATATCACTTTCCCTTGCTTTTGCAAGCTGCACGTAATTTTCTAAAGAAATCTCCCACGGCTGCTTCTCCCCCGCTTCGCTTGCAGGCTCGGCGGTTACGGTTTCGGCGGGCGGTTTCGTTTCCGGCTTAGTTTTATTGAAATCAAATTGATCTCTATTGAGTGCAATTATTCCATCTTCCGTCTTTATTCCGTCATAGCCCTGTTCATCAAGCCACTCAATTACGCCAGTCCCTTCATCCAATGCCCCGGCATTATCAGCAAGCCTTTCGGGTTGCATGTCTTTGACAACTGCATCAATTCCATTTTCAGCTATAATTTCATCAAGGGATGGCTGCAACTCACCATTGTCGTAAGCTTTTTGAAGCTTCGCTTTCGCGGCATCTAATTGATTTTGATTTGTAACATCAAAGAGATTCGCGCCCGGCTTGGGACTCACTGTCCAGATGCTTCCTTTTTTCCCCGCATAATATTCAGCGATATCCCATGACTTCGATCCCATTATAATGTGACCGGTTTTTAAATCCTGTCTGCCTTGTCTGCCATGCACATAGACATTATTAGGCAATGCTTCACGGTATTTAACAGTCGCCTTCTTCTCCCCAAACTCCCTTTCCGCCTGCTGCCGGGCATACCTGTCAACCGCGCTGTCGGTATCGTAGCGTTCGGCCACTGCCTCAACAGAACCCAGATCACGGACACGTGCGTTGACATGGGAAATAACCTCGGCATCCAATTCGACAATCGGCTCTGTCTCGGACAATCGTTTTGTGGTTTCCTTCTCTTGTTCTTCTTTCTCCATCGCTGCTGTCAGCTTTTTCTCTTCTTCTGACGGTTCGGCAACTTCCTGAGCCTTTCTCTTCTGTTCGCCAGCGAGAGCGGAGACGGTCTTTTCCGTCTTTTCATATTCTGTTTTTCTACTTATGTATTTAAGCACCTTTTTATCCAGATCAGCTAATGGGTCATTTTCTCCAACCGGCATTTCTTCATCAGCCAGCGATCTGGATAATTCGGGATAATCCGCCAATACCTCTTCGGGAACGTCCTTGCCTTCAGCCAGAGCCTGTTTAATTGTATAAGTATGCTTTTGAAACGGCCTGATGATAGTCAATTCCAATTCCATATCATCTATTTCATCGCCGATCCGCCGGCCTTCCTCAGATCCACCGCGCCCGCCTATCCTTTCAAGCCGCTTTTTGGCTTTCTCTATCATCTCCTGCAACAACTCTGTTCTTTGGGCGTATTTTCTAAAAAATTCATCTTTTCTCATTTGCCAGGGTGCTTTTTCACCCTCGACAATCTCTGCTTTTGCCTGCTCCGCTTTACCCGGCTGCTCAGGCTGCGCTTTCTCGGCTTCCTGCTGCTCCGCATAGGCTTTTTCTTCCGTTCGCGTCTTTACGGGCTTCTCTGTGGCTTTTAATTCTGGTTCTTCTTCGCCGACTCTGGCCGGTTTTTCAAGAGCAGCCGCAGCCTCGTCAAGTTGCCGTATCGTTTCAGGATCAATTTTGCCGTACTTGTCGAGTTCATCCTGGGCCTGTTTGAGCAGGTCCTCTTCGGATTCCGCCTGTTCGGGCTTTTCTTCGAACTCTCCGAGCACCTGAGAAAGCTTTTTATCAATTTCCGCCTGTTTTTTCTCATCTGTCGGCAGTTCTTTCCTCATCTCGCGCAGGGCTTGGCGCTCCTTGACAAGCCGCTCTTCCTGCTCAAGCGAGAGATTGCCTTCCTTTTTCTCTTTCTCCAAGGCTTTTACGCGAGCCTCCTGTGCGCCCTGGATATAATTCGCAGCCGCAGCGCCACCGCCGCCCATAATCATGGCCGGGCCTATCACCGCCAGACCGTCTTTCATCTTCTGCCGAAATTCTTCGGGTTCCATTCGTAGAATCGTAGCCTCAAGCGGTTCCTCAGCGTATTCCGTCAATCCCTCAGTCAATGCGGCGGCTGTAGCCTGAATCAGCTTCTTGCCCTTGTTGGCCTTGAATATCTTATCAAAACCGATAGCGTTCAGCGCACCAGAACCCACGGTCATCAGCATCATATCTTTAAATGCTTCATCGGGATCGTTGCCACGTTCAATCGACTCGCGGTAGGTGTTCGCGCCCTCCATCATGCCGGCGGAAACACCGCCAACCGTAGCGGCAGCCAACTTCCCGAACCGAAGCGCCGCCGTGCCGGGTATCATCGCCGCCAGAAAAGAAGGAGCCATGTTGCCGACACCGTAAAGCGTGTAACGAGGATCGAGAATGATCTCAGGATTGTCCCACAGGTTTTTGCCTTGCAGTTCTGCGGCCATTGGATGCTCTGCCGCTTTTTGCTTGAGATAGTTCTCCATCCGCTTTGCGCCTATTTCAACAGCGCCCTGTTCGCCGAACTGCTCTGTAATCGCCCTGGTGATTGTAAAAGGAGTGGCGGCCACATCAAAAACACCTGCGGCAAGCCCTTGGATTAGAGAATTAAACGCGCCCTGCTGTTGCGGCGGGATTATCTGTTCCTGCTGCATTTGGGGAATTTCAGGTGCAGGGCGCGGTTTTTGCTGTTCTTCAAACCGGCGATTGATTTCATCCTCAAGGATAGTCGGATCAGCGGCCATAACAGCCGCCCGACTACGAATCTGCGTACCGCTTGTCGGCTGCGTGCCGTTGATGGGTTGGACCGCAAGCTGTCCGCCCAATTGCGATTGAACGAAGTTATTACGGATAGCGGATTTACGCTCATCCGGCAAGATGTTGAACTCGTCGTCGGCCATTTCCCGGTCGAAGTAATTTCCGAGAATACTTGCCAGCCTGTCAACGGGCAAAGCCTTGAAATCAGCGGCTTTGAATATTTCGAGTGTAGCTGCTGGCATTATTGATAATCTTTCCAGGTTGGACCGGTGGTCTCAGTTGACTTTTCGGTCTTTCTGCTTTTTTTGCTCTTACCCGCCGTTTCCTGCACCGAATCTATATAACTCGACAGCCAGTTGGTGTAGGCTTTCGGGTCAATCTGGCCATCCATGTAGCCAGGCGCATCCTCGCGCCACTCGCCTTCCTCGTTGTCCCAGAACAGTTCCTCAAACCGCTCCCGTCCAGCCTTTTCAATCCTGGTCAGTTCGCCGGTGGTGATGCCTTTCTCTTCCGCGAGATCGCTCTTATACGATTCAAAATCCTTCTTGAGTGCAGCCTTGGTGCGTTCCAAATCCTTGCGGTTGGCCTGTTTAACAGATTCGGTCTTGCGGGCCTCTTCACCCTTCTTCTCTTCCTGGGCAATATCGTAAATGCCCTTAACCTCTTCGAGCATCCGGTCGTGCTCGGCCTTGAACTGCGCTGCGAATGCCAGCACATCGCCCTTGAGTTTCTCGAATGCCTGCGGCTGGCCAACAGTGGATTCAGCCTCGTCCTTGATCTGCTGAATCATCGGCGGCAGATTGCCTTCAAACAAGCGGTCCAAAGACCGAATGAACGTCTGCGGAGTCTGAGCTACGGATAAAGTCTGCCTCATATCTCCCAGAGCATCGGATTTCTGTTGCAATTCCTGCTGGCGCTGATAAGCCTCATCCTTGCGAGCTATTTCTTTCGGTGCTTCCTCAGCCTGCAATTCAGATATTCTGGCACTTGCGCGGCCCTGCCTGATCCTGTTTCCAGCCTCCATTGCCGGACCGATTACACCGCGATTATCCAAAGAGCGGGCCATATCATAGATTCTTGCCATCAGATTCCCCCTCTCTGGCCATGTTTATAGGTATAATAGTCTCTCAGGCCACCGGTTAATGCATTAGCAACACCAGCGTAGCCGCTGGCCCTTGCCGTCCCGATACCAGTCTGAAGGTCTGCCAGTACATCGCCCTCTCTTGTACTTAGTCCCGCGCTCTGGGTGGCGGCACTATAACCCGTGTCGGAAAGCCTGCCGAAGTCGGATAGGCGTTGACGGTAGCGGTTCAGAAAATCGTTGTACCGGGTTGAGGCAAGTCCCTGGCTGAATTCGCTCATGCGTCGGGCGAAGGCCCCGCTTCCGCGCTGGCCTCTGGCGGCGTAGTAGCGTTTCAACGACTTTGCGCCTTGTTCAAGTTCAAACTTATAGCCGGGGTCTTCGGTGATTTCCCCCGGACCGGCGAAAGTCATCTCCACAAGTTGCTGTAAAGTCTGTGCGCCAGCCTCGCGCCACGGCAATATGGCTTCCTGGGCTTCGCCGTACTTTTCTTGAATAGTGCCACGAGCTCGCTTTAATTGCTTTGCCTGTTCGCTGGAACCGAACAAGCTGGCAAGAACATTGATGCCCGCTCCAATGCCTGCGCTGATTGGTTCTACGGCCATTTTATATTCCTTCGCGTCAGGTGGTTCGAAGTCTGCTTTGAATTTCGTTTATTTGTTCAATAGCTGCTTGTAGATCATCGAGTTTTGCCGCATCACTTATATCCGATGGGGCGCTGATATTCGTATCCAGATCAGTTAAAGTCTCCGCCTGCTGGTTCGCATAGTTTCTCAGGCTGTCGAAAAAATTAATCCAGCTAAGTGATACTTTACCCTGCTCGTTCAGAAACGATGCTGTATGTGGCGGCGGCGGAACTCGCTTTACGCTCATGCGTATCCTACCTCGATATCAACGTAAGCATCAGTCAGAACCTCTTTTATCGGCTCGCTGCATACATGCCGGAATACAGTGTTTTCACTCATGCCGAGCCGGCGGTATATCACGCCTGTTTTATACTTACCGATCTTCCCGATATCGGCCCAGATTTCGTTACCGAACGTCTTGCCGCCGTCGCGTGATATTTGTAGCATGGCCTGCGGGTCGCTGCCCTGGCCCGTGGTTATTCCGCTACCGCTGTTGATATCAATTTCAAGCTCGTTGATAAAAATGTTTTTATTTTCTTGTTTCGGCAGCCTGAATGCACGTACCCGCCGAATATCGTATCCATCATCTGCATAGACGGTCGGATCGATTTTGTAAAGTTTGTTGTTGTTGTAGTCGCCTACAATATCCTGGTTGTTAAAACTCGCAAAACAGTTCGCCCGATACCTGCCATCATCGGCAGCACCATCGGCGATAAACGATTTCCAGTCATACCAAATGCCGTTTGAAAAATCATAAACCAATGTTGTATTTTCCTGGGGAAAAGTCAGTACGTATAACGTGTGGTTATCAACCTCAAAACCAAAGCCCACGGCATCGCTGATTGTTGTCATACGTTCGATGCGCCGGGTAATGTGATACGTAGATACAATTTGTGCATCTCCGCCTCGGCTTACCCGTACTGTTTTGTCATCGGCCAGCCATGCGACTGCATTGTCCAGAATCGCCACCGAATGAATTGCCGCCAAGCCGATCTCCATCATGGCAATACTGCTGCGTTGGAAAACCGGATCGGCACCGCTGTCGTAAAATTGTTCAGTTGAATTCTCTTTAAAAACCCACAGATTCTGAAATGCCGACAGAACGCGCGAAATGCTGCTGGTCTTTACTTCTGCGCTATGAACATCGGTAACATCCCATTCAAGTCCGTTTTCGTTCGTAGAAATATAGAAATCATTGGTTCCCGGCCTGTTGGAAATAAAATATCCATCTTGACTTGTAACTGTGCCGCCGCCATAGAATTCATGATCCGCTTCCGTGATTCTGGTAAATTCCTCATCCGTAGTATCGTAGATATAGGCCACTCCCGTTGTGCCATCACAGATCATTAACTGATAGCCATCGGTTAAGTTGTTGATATGCGCCATTGTCACTGCGCCGCGCCTAGTGCTCAGCTTGTTCGTCGAACTGGTAAGAGTGGTGCTGGCAAAATCCGAGTCTAACTGCTTTAGTTGATCGCCATGAACAACGTATAGATAATTCCCCATGAAATGAGCGCCGCGCATTTGGTCTGGCGGTATTACTATTTCCTTGAGTGATACACTATCAATGCTTCCGGCAAATGCAGAGCTGGCCGAAATTACAAAATCCGACCCACTGCCGGAGACAATATTCATTGAATGGCTGCCGTTGGAATTGACAGGCGTGCCGTTTGTGTCACCGACTTTTGGAATTAAATATCCTCCTGAATACCCTGAAACATCAAAAGTCAGTCGATAAGTTACACCTTCCGTTAATGATCCATCCATGTCAGCCGCCGCCTGTGTTGCATCGTCGGCAGCCCCGGCGGTATGAGTAAGCTTTCCGCCGCCGATAGACCATTTGGCATCAAGCGTCCAATCGCTACTTGTATCAAAATCTCCGTTGCTAATAATCTCAGATTTCAATTCTTCTTCTGACAGATCGGCGGTTTCGGTTAGTCCGGGGCGAATAACGAGGCTGTTTTCCCCACCCTCTTTGTCCGCCTCGGCAATATAGTTCACGCACTCCTGCGGATTCGCCTCTACGGACGGCCCCTTGTATGCTCCGCCGAAAATTGGTAGCCTCATGCCTGCCTCAATTCATATTCACGGCCAGTTGCCGTTCCGCGACGGGCGTGGCCGGCCACAAATAAGTTGGCTTTGGTGCCCTGGTGTTGATATGTCTTAAAATATTCAGATAGAATGCCGCCCTGCTGAAAACGAAATTACTTACATTGCGTCCGTATTCTGGAAATAATTCTGCGGCTAAATTCCACTTCATCGCCAACAGGTATTCGCCTGGAAGGTTTATATCCGTATCTATATTGGCGGCAGCGATACTTACAAACGGCATCCACATATCAAGAAAAATATTATAGCCGCCCGCCGTATAAGAAATTGTGTCCACAACCTCGACAATGCTGATATTGTCAAAGCTTCCTTCAAAGTCTGAGGATGCCGTCAAAATAAAATCAGTGCCGCTACCACATATAATATCCATCGAGTAGCTGCCGTTGGTAGATATGGCATCCCCATCTGTCCCGCCTATAGATGGGGTGCAGGAACCAGCAACATAGTCGCTCACAGTAAATGTCAAGCGATAAGTATTTCCTTCCGTGAACTCTATTGCCAAATCGCCACTGACTTGGGATGCTGTATCCGCTCCAACCTCGCTGTAGCCAATGATTTTCTGCGCGGATATTGAGCCGCCATTAGCACCGTCCGCTCCGCATTTGCAGTAATCTGTGCCGCCGCCCCCTTTTGCCTCTATTGAAAGGCTTCCATTGCCATATGCTAAGGTGACGGCTATGCTTGATGCTGCCGCTGTATATGATTCGCTTGAATTGCTGCCAAGCGTAACACGCACAGCGCTGGAACCTTGAAATAACGTCCCGCCAAAAGGTGAATGATCGACTATGGCAAAGTTAATATAAATTTCGTCATCAGAATCCAATCCAGCTCCCAAAACTTGCGTAAGTGGTTGCCAGTTGGTCGAATTAGAATAATAATTCATTTGATTGTTATTATAGTTCCAATTGCCAGCGGCCCATCCATCGGCGTTGCCTGTAAACCCGCCATTTGTTACAAGTTCATCTCCGCTCAAAATCGGATCGCCCGTTCCGGGCGTTCGCACCAGCTTGCCGCCGGTGGCACTCCATTGGCTTTCCAGGGTCCATGCGGTATCGTCGGCAATCCCGCCATTGGTTATATATTCATCCGTACCCACGCTTGCTGATAATGACTTTCCGCCCGTTGTCGGCACGGGGTGGACGAATAGCTCTCCAGATGGATAGGTGCGGTCATAGTAAAATTTTGTCGGCATCCCGGCCTCATCTTTATCGCGAATGCCTATATAGCGCTCTCTGTCTATCGGGAAAACGGGATAGTCCAATCCGTCATCATCGCGCACAAAAGCATCCAATATCATCATCGGGCGACGGACATTGATTATATGATCTGACCCTACGGTAATTATTCCGGCAGAGTCATCATCTATTGCGACTGATGTAATTGTTTTGAAATGCCTTACTCCCCGCGCCGTAGAAGCGTTCGGCCCTGTAATCGTTTCGGATATTGTATCTCCGTAAGTATTTGTCCCGGTGACCGTGAAAGTTCTCCCCGAATCATCGCCGGTTGATGTAATAATCACCGGCCTGGGAACATCCATCGTGGCAACATTGCCTTCGACATAGGTTCCGTTCAGAGTTAAATCTTGCGATCCCCCATCAGAAGGAACCTGGTTCATGCAGATCGAGTCCGTGTCAAAGGTATCACCACTGTTAATTGCGTAATTTGGCATACCGCGATACAGTGACGACTCATATTGCATAATATCGTACGGCATAAGCTCTTCTGCGCTCCATGAATCAAGCAACAGGTTTAACAACTCAAGGCCATCAACAAACATGACGTGTGTCGGCGATTGCCCTGGTCTGATTGCGTTCACGCATTGCAGGGCACTATTTATTAATGAACGGCCAGTCACCCACAACCTCAGTTTCTGTTGACTGCCGCCTGCCCCTCTACGGATGAAAGCGGCGGCTGAAGAATAGTCGGCTTCGGCTGACGCGCATTAATCTTTCGCACAGCCTCCATTGTACTCTCGGCGCGCAAAAATACAAACTCACGAACTTCCTTTCCGTATTCCGGCGCGAGTTCTGCGGCCAAGTTCCAGCGAAGCGCCAAGATATATTCACCGGGAAGATTCAAAGCTGTATCAATATCATCAGAACCGATCTGTTGAAATGGTTGCCACATATCAATATACATCGTAAAGCCAGAGGCACTTGGCACCTTGTAAATATAAATCTCGCCAGTCGGATAAGTCCGGTCGTAATAAAGCTGGGTAATCTCAGAACCGGATGTGGTTGTTGCATCCTTATCGGTCTGCGTGTTGTATTTCTCGCGTGAGGATGGATATACCGGGTAATCATTGCCCGAACTATCGCGCACGAAAGCCGAGACAACCATTAGAGGCCTGCGTGTATCTACCACAGAATCAGTACCCACCGTGATCGCGCCAGCCGTATCATCATCAACGTTTACTGTCGTTACCGTCTTAAACTGCTTGGTTCCATAAACAGTTGTGGTATTTGGACCGGTAATTTCTTCGGTTATTGAATCGCCGTAAGTATTTGTCCCGGTTATTGTAAATGTTCTCCCGCTGTCGTCCCCAGCGGAAGCGATTACAACATGTCGCGGCACATCCATTGAAACGCTGCCGCTTTCAGCCAACGCTCCGTTCAGAGTCAAATCCTGCGATCCGCCAGCATTCGGTGTCTGGCTTGCACAGATACCGTCCGCATCTGCGGCCGTAGTCGCGTTACCAATAGTATAGTTGGTTTTGCCGGCGGTCAGATCAAAATTCTCTTGCACGTAATCGAACGGCAAAAGTTCTTCGGCAGACCAGCTATCCAGCATCAAATTTAATATTTCAAGTGCGTCCTGATGCTGGTCGCTTGTCGGGGTTCCATCAACACCAAGCGCGTTAATCGCCCTCAGCGCCGATTTAATCAGATTTCTTGGTGTCATCAGTCATATCCCTCAAATCCATAGATTGATACAAATTGATAAGATGTCTTTTCAGTATCCCGCCCGAACGCCTTCTCGCGGTATTGGATGGCATCCTCTTTGATATGAACAAGCCGTCTGGGATTAATTAGTTCGTAATGTTCCAGACCAAGCCTTTCAGCTAGGCTGTAACGAAGAGGCTCATACCACTCCTGGGGAAATGCCGGATTATCGGTCGAAGCGGTGAATACTTCAATCGGCAGCTTGACCGTGAATTTCAATCGCTTCTCAACGTCATCCGGCGGTTGCCAGACGTAGATTTTTCCATTAGTTAGAACTGGATGGTAGTAAACCTTATGCGGCGATCCCGTGGAGGTCTTGTCCGCAAACCCCATGTACTCATTACGTGAAATCGGATCACCGAGTTGTAACTCCGTATCATCCGGCTGCACATAGCGGATATCACCGATTTCCAGTGGCCGTGCTACTTTATTGGTGTACGCAAACACGAACGCAGCATCATTCACATCATCGGTCAGCGCGTCCGTCAGCGTGATCGTGCTTCCCGAGGGCGTCCCGTTTACCGTCGTGAATTGGAAAGACCCGCTGTCGAGTTCTACGCCGATATAATCTTCATTTGAAATCCCGGTGATTGAATCCACGTCAATGGCCGATTCGCCGCTGTCAACCGCTCCGTCTACGGTTGTTTCCACCGCCGAAAGTGTACAGTGATCACCGCTCGGTCCGATATCATAAGACGCCGTTCCCTTTTGCATGTAGAGCGTTGCATCGCTGTCTAACCACAGGCCCAAACCATCACTTTGCCAGGCGAGAATCATTTCATTCAATGCATCGGCACCCCAATTCATCATTTCCGGATGTGGCACCGTTCCACCCGGCTTTTCCAAGCCGAGTAATCTATATGCACCATGAATGATTTCATCCCTAGTGCGCGTCAGCACCCTTGTTCCACTGGTTGCCATACTGCCTCATTTCCGCCTTTTGCGGCGCTTGCGCTTTATGTAGTAGGCGTACATTCCGTAAGCCTTACCGAGAATCGCTTTCATATCCCGGCCCGGGTGTTCGCGCTTGAGAATAGGTATGGCCCGTTTGACAAACGCCTGTCGGCTTTCACCCTTTCGAGGACGTGGCATAGTGTTGCCCCTTAAAAACTCTTTGGATATTCAGTAGCATCAGCGCCTGTGCCAAACGTGGCATCACCCTCGGGCCGGGCTTCGGTTACGCGATTGATCTCCGGCTTGACTTCCAACGTGGTCTGCGGATTCTTTTCATCACAACAGGTATCCCGGCAAACCAGCAGTTCCGGGTGTTGGCCGTCATGTGTG
>Ga0180438_10003333_pt1 | contig 24410 bp, 31 predicted proteins | sample SS_ome_12_FD_132455 | JGI IMG/M metagenome (GOLD analysis project Ga0180438, IMG submission 132455) | Hypersaline lake sediment archaeal communities from the Salton Sea, California, USA - SS_3_D_2 metaG | ecosystem: Environmental > Aquatic > Non-marine Saline and Alkaline > Hypersaline >... | reverse complement strand
TATCTTATCTCTAATAACATTAACCCTTCTAAGGCTAACATTCGACACGAACTCAAAAAACGCTGGCTTTGTTTGCCCGATCACACCAAAACCCTTTATAACAACTACTAATTTTTACCACGCCTTCTACAATCATCTTAACATAACATTATATCTATTATTGTAAATTTTTTTTGTTTTAAAAAATTGAAACATTCGGCTATTGATATGATTAGAGTGTAATCAAGCTGCTGTTATAGTAGCCTGATGGAATCGGATGTTCTATAACATTAACTTAATATTGTTATAGTAAATGAGAGATTACCTGCACGACCAATGTTGCAGAGACCAAAGATGCTTGTTGTGACATCCAACATACCCTAGCTCTCAAGGGTACCTACTTGCCACGACGTCAAGTAGGAGCATCAATGGATTATCTCAACATATATTCTTTATTGAATGTATGTTGAGTATATGAATTTAGTGATAAAAACAACTTGGTAACGATCATCAGCACCAATCAGCAGCCTGTGTCTGGCCAACACAGGGACCCTAGCCCGGTTATTGCTTATTAGAACATTATTGTTCTAATAAGACGGAATTAGACGACTAGCAGCTGGTGATGTGAGCTCAACCTCCAAGTTTTTTAATTATTAAATTTATATACTCAACATAGATCTTCACTTAATTCTGACAACGTATAAGGATCCCAATTACTATTATGATTATTTCGTCTATTACGTCTATTGTTAATATCACTATTTTTATTTTGTGTAAAATTTTTTCTCATTCTACGTTGTCTTTCTTTATTTTTATTACGAGGTGAGTTTGGAGGCTGTGGTGGCGATGGCGGTGGCTGGTTTTTATTTCCTTATTAGGTTTGGACGATTCTTTCTCTTTTTTTCTTTTTAGAAGTATTTCCTTCTTTTTAAAACATAAAATTTGCGAAATTACACTAAATAAAATTCCAATACCAACAACTATATTGGATAATATGTTAAAGTTATATTTTACTAATAAATCTATAATTCCTAAACTTATAATAAATCCTAACAAAATACCAAAGGTTGTACAACCATGATTACCTAAATTATACTATATATATTATTTCTGGATTACTTAACATATATATAGTATATCAAGATAAATTTAGTACCCACAAGCGGCACAATCACTCGCGAAAACACAATCATTTGGTCCACTACCAGGATTGGTACAACCCCAACGACCACGTCCTAAATTTGAACATCCTATTGGACAAAATGTATCTGAAAAAGGCCCCCAAAATGGTATAGATCTCCAAACTGGACTACTTCCCCAATACCGAAATCTAGGAGGTGGACTATATCTATATCCCCAGTGTTGCCCATACCATCTTCTGCGACCTCTACGTCTACGCCGTCCTCTATATCTTTCTATAGTATTGGGATTAAATATATGTAAAAAAATTAATATAACTAAAAAAATACACAAAACATTGAAGATTAACATATATATATATATATTTATATACTTTTACTTTTGTCTTTTATGATATTTTTATATTCTGTGTGTTAATGTATAAAGTTTATATAAACTTTATACATTATCAATAGTGCCAGACAGTGGATTCCATTTTCCAATTACAGTATGTTCAGTAAGATGATATAATATATTATCAGAACCAATTAGATAATCTGCATCATCTAGTTCATCGACCTCAATAATTTTTTTAAATTTAGTGTCTAACTTAATAGGTTTTACGGTTACTCCTTCGTCTTCATCACCACTATTATTGCTGGTAATACTATCATCTACTTCACTATCTACTTGGTTATCTTCATTACTTACTTCATTTGAAATGATTGGATCACTTAATTGTTCGAGTAGTTTGCTACCAATATCATCTACATCTATTACCTCTTTATTCTTCTTAGGGCGTCCTCGCTTTTTTGGCTGTTTTACTTCAACTAGACTAGCTTCACTTGCTGTGTCGTCAGCTGTAGTATCTTTCTTAGGACGTCCTCGAGCTGCTTTCTTAATAATAAACTGCTCATCTGGAATAGTTAAACCTAACTTCTTTGCCGAGGTTTCGGCTTCTTCGCGTGAAATCTTCATTTTTTCCATAATATTTGCATAATTAACAGGTGCTTTACCTTTCGGATCACGAAAGTTATCTCTTTTTTCGACCCTATCATTAATGTAACCATAATTTGGTTGTTCATTAGAATTTTTTTCAACTTGTTTATTACAAGTTGCACATACTGGAAATCTTTTATTAAATACACAAGGTGCATTTGTACATTGTGTATATAAACCATAGTTAAGACGAATACCTTGACAGCAATTTTTATTAATAACTCCGCAAAATGGTAGTGGGATATTAGTTTTTGTTGCTGTTTTTACTTCATCATTCACACATTCACTACGATCAGTATTAATTGATAGATATGAAATAGCATCCTCAATATCAAATTGATATTTTTTACCAAGCAGGTTGACAATCTCTCTAGAAAGATACTTCATAATATCTACTTCAGACTGCTGCATAACTATTTGCATTATTTGATAGTTAGGATGAGCGCACAACAGCTTTTTCAATTTTTTTTTGAGTACAAAAAAAATTTGCATTAATTTTTAATAATAGCGTGAATCATGATAATTTACTATCATAATTCAATATTTTCCATTGTCATAAAAGATCCATTAGTATAATAATCACAAGATATACTACCTACTATACTTGTGTAACTTATTTGCTCGGATATTATATTTTTTTTATAACTGTATCATGAGCATAAGTACATCTATCTATCCATCCATGTCCCATATTAGTGCTCCACATATCTAAAATTAAGGCTTCTAAACTTTCATACAAAATTCTATCCAAAATTCTGACAATTTACCAGAATATTTGGCACAAAATTCTAACTTATATGCAGTAACTTGACAAATTATATTAATCCCATTTGGTTGGGTCATCAAAGTTGTCGCTATACATTTAGCACAAAATTTAGGATTTTGTTTCCAGTTTTTTTTCAATAAGTAAAACTAGTGAAATTTGATAGATGTAAGTTTGAATGTCCTGAGAAAGAGGATCCCAATAATTCATTTGTTTTGTCTGTGCAACAAGTACTCTACGAAACAATTATTATTAATTTTTTATTAGAATTTTATAACTTTATCTAAAACAATTTTTGGATTATTTTTTTCTAATATATCTCTATCTAATAGTTTAAAATTGAATGAACAGTCGTGCATACTAGGATATCTATGTAAACTACAAAATATTTTCTCACATTTACATTTAATATCAGTTAATTTTAACTTTTTATTACATACAGGACACCTAAACATATAATATTATTTATAATATTATTTTAGATTATTTTATAAATAATATTTAGATAATATATAATGGCAAATAGAAGAACAAATAAAAGACGTTCACGTAAACGTGGTGGTGATTTAGCTAAACGACTTCGTCGGAGCGTAAGTGCTTTTACTGGTGCGGTAAAGAGTGAGGATGCGAAGGCAACAAGTGGATTACAAAATTTCGCAAACAGAAGCTTATATGATGCTCGGCAGGTTGGGAAGACCGGAGCACGCGACTCAAAAAATATTTTTCACACAATAACTAATTCAGCTCAAAATGCGGTTGGTGTAGTTGGAAACACTGTTGCACAAGGAGTTGAGGCTTCTAAGCAGGGCGTGGCGAACGTGTATCGTAACGTGATGAGCAAAGGTGGAAAATATAGAAAAACCAAAAGAAAACACAGAAAACACAGAAAAAGTAAAAAATCTCATAAAAAACATTGAAAATAAATAATAAAATAATATAAATTTATTTTATTATTTTAATTATGGATGATAATAATTTAGAATGTTATATTTGTTTAGATCCTATATCTGATAATATTAATGCTAACACATATGTATTAGAATGTTGTAAGAATCCGGTACATTTACACTGTTTACACCAGTGGTATAATACTAACAAAAATAGTGCAAATTGCTTTATATGTAATCAATATAATAGTTTTTGTAATGATTTAATTATGCCAATAACTGATACTAGTTACATAATTTTACCTGTTAATAATGAAAGTTTAGAAATACCGGTAACAAGACCGCGAACTATAATAAATAAATTTTTTTACAATATTATAAAAGGAGTAGGCTTTATTTTACTATTTACTGTTGTAGGTGTTGTTATTGTCTGTATCATACTTTTTTAATCTCTTAGCTAGAATATTAATATTATCTTCAAAATCTTTAATATAAAATTTAAAATATGATATTAATTCTAAGAGTTTTTCTGATTCATCTTTATTCATTATTTTAATTTAATACATATCTTTATATTAAATTAAAAATATATTTAATTTAGGCATCCCCATCGTTATCTAGCACACGATAATCTCCCTGGCATGGATTACGGGCTCGCATTGTTTCTTTTTGTGGGCACTGTGTGCTAGTTCCTCGATCCCGCTGTTGTGTATGTGGCTTACGACGAACAAGCATCCACTCATCACCTTCACGAGGACCAGATCCACGTGATCTTACCCGGTAATGAGATTGTTCCTGACGAACACGAGACGTATCAGTTGTAGTAGTCTCTTTACGATTTGTACGATAAGCTCGAGAGTCAAGACGAGTTTCACACATTAGTTTTTCTCCATCTACTCCACTAACTTCACCTGCCTGCCATTTATGAGCTTCATCAGTTACAGCACAAAGTTTAAAATCTACATATTCACCCTGTACAAGGTATCTATACTGCTCTTGTTTTACCTGTACAGCAGAATGATGTACAAATACATCTTCATTTTTATGTTCGCCACTTGATACAGTAATAAAACCATAACCTGCACGATTGTTAAACCACTTTACTCGACCACGAGTAACAGCGCTAGAGTTCTCATCGCTAGATGAAACAACGTGTGTTTCCTGGGATGTCATTGCTATACAATATAATGTGTTGTCTTTTTAAATTGTTTACGTATATGATTAAAAAAATAAAATTGAAAAAAAATATTTACAGTTAGAATATTATATAACAAAAATATGCCTTCAACTCGTTGCCAATGCTATACAAAAGAAAATTTAGTGTGTAAAAAAAAATTTTGTTTTATTTTAGAAAATAAAAGATATTGCCATGTTCATGCTAAACAAATATATAATAAAAATATTATTAAGATACAGTCATTGTATCGTTCTTATAAGTGTAGACAAAAAATAGATACCATACTTAAACCATTGCCTTTTGATATACAAAATATTGTACTAAATTATTTAAGAGAACCTTATTATATTGATCAATCCAATAAATGTATTTGTAAAATTTTATCTAATAGAGTCGATAAATATATTGGAAATCTAAAATATCCACCATTTATAGTTAGTAGACAAGATGATATAACTCAACGACAAGTTAAATTTTATACTGATATTATTGACATATACAATCTTTATAATAAATATTTTAATATTTGTAATTATGATTACTGCTACAGATTATATGGATTAACCAGAATTATTTGGAATTTATATAAGTCTCAAATTAATCAAGAAGAATTGTTATTAGATGATAGTAACCACAATATTGTAATAGATAATAATTTTTATAATTTATCAAAAAATCTTTACGATTGTTTAAGGAATTATCAAACTATATTTCAAAATAATTACAGGTTAGATGGAGATTATACGCCTATAAATATATATTTTAACTATTAATATATATTGACCATAAAGAACATATTAACAAAAAACATAGAAAAACTTATATTGATTCATTAATTATTTTTTTAATAATTAGCATTTAAATAATAAAAAATAAATTTAAAACAAATATAAACTAATTTATATATGAATAGTAATAATATATTAGATGGTAAACTGCCTTCACCAATTAATATAAACGAAAACAAAAATAATTTAACATTAGAAGAAGAAAATATTATTTTAAAAAATGAATTAATTAAATTAAAAAAAGAGTATGATATTATTAGTAAAAAAATTAAAATTTTTGAGAACGAGGTATGTTGCGGATGTTGCGGATTACGATGGGCGGTAACAATGAATTAAATTATTCCCACAGTGTAACTCATCTATTACTTTTATCTCGTTTTCTCTCTTGTTTCTGACATTGCAAAATGTTCTATTACTAAAATTTCATCTCTCACACTTTTTGGTGTTGAGTATCCACATCCCATTATATATACTTATTAGATTATCTAATAAATTTATAATATACTTATAGTTAGGTTTATCTAAAAATTTAAGATTTCTACAATATAATAAAATTGTTAAAAATTCTCCTGGAATATCTAATAACCAATCTAATCTGGTTTTCATCTTTTTTATTTTATCTTTAGATATATCATTACCTGATATATCTTTTTTTAAGTTTTCACATAATTCTGACCAGGGTAAATTTTTTCCGTAGAGAGAAATATATGTATAACAGAGGGATTCTATATCATCTCTCCTACTAGACTCTATACCATTATGTATATTAACACTAGCATATTTGACAGTACCTATTATATTTTTATCTTGTTTTTCTTCTATATGATTACCGTCTATAATATATCTTTTTGCTAAACCAAAATCGATTATATATAAATCTTTTATACCATTTCTCTCTTTTATCATAAAATTATCGGGTTTTATATCACGATGGAGAATATTTTTTTGATGAATATCTCTAACTATTTCTATTGATTTTTTAAAATATTTTATACATTCTATTTGATCTATATTTGCTTTATCGAGAGAAATATCTAGTTTATCTATAATTAAGTAATGAAATCCATTATCACAACCATAGTTTCTTAATATAGGAATTCCGCTAATATCAAGTAGTTCTTTATATATTTTTGCCTCGTGCTGCAAAACATTTACTACAGATTTAAATTGAATTTTAATAGCTATATTTTCACTAGTTCGTATATGTTTGCCTAAAAAAACTTTACCAAATGAACCCTCGCCTATTTGTTCAATTACTGTATATTTATTTGATATTGTATATGTCATATAATATATATCCAAAACAAGTTTTAATTATTTTCTTTAAAATTTATATAGTAAATGTTATATTTTTTTAAACATAAGGCTTTTGATATTCTAAAAGGTAGTTTTAAAACAATAAAAATTGAAAAATATTAAATATATTTTTATATTTAATATTAAAATGGTTGTCCACTGTAAAGACCAATTTAAAGATCACGACCTGGAATATCAAGAATATTTTGACCAATTTCCATATCCATTAAGTGATTTTCAAAAATGGTCAATATTTGCAATAGTAAATGGTCATCATAGTTTAGTAACAAGTCACACCGGGTCAGGTAAGACGCTTCCAGCTGAATTTGCTATTAGATATTTCAAAAAGAAAGGAAAAAAAGTAATTTATACTGGACCAATTAAAGCACTTTGTAATCAAAAGTTATATGATTTTAAACAAAAATTTCCAAATATTTCATTTGGTATTTTAACTGGTGATGTAAAAGACAATCCAGAAGCGGATGTACTTATTATGACAACTGAAATTCTAAGAAATACACTTTTTAATAAAAAAATCAATACTAAAAATACAGAATCTAAACCGATTGAGCTACAATTTGACCTAGATATAGAGACAGAGTTAGGTGCGGTTGTTTTTGATGAAGTTCATTATATTGGTGATGCAGACCGTGGTTCAGTTTGGGAGCAATCTATCTTACTATTACCAGCAAAAGTACAGTTAATTATGTTATCTGCTACAATTGAAAAACCACAGATATTTGCCGAGTGGCTCGAAACAGAAAAAAATAAAGGGTTAAAATTATCAGAAAAAAAACAGTTATATATGACAACAACATATGAACGAGTTGTGCCATTAACCCATTACTTATGGACATCTTGTTCTCCATCTGTAATCAAAAGCCATAAAGGTACACCTATGGAACATAAACTACGCGAAGTTATTAATAAACCATTACAAGTTGCTAGTAGTAATGGAACTTTTAATGACACAAATTACTATAAAACAAGTAAAGTGTTAGATTACTTTTTCAAAAATAAGATTACAAGTAAACGTCAATATATATTAAATGATTTAGTACAATACTTAAATAGAAATGATATGTTACCAGCGTTATGTTTTATATTTTCAAGAAAAAATGTTGAAATTGCAGCTAAAGAGATTACACATACACTTTTTGATAAAGATGATAAAACACCTAATATTATTGAACATGAATGTGAGAAAATTTTAATGTCTAAACTAAAAAATTACCGAGAATATACAATGTTAGATGAATATCAAAGTATTGTTACTTTACTAAAAAAAGGAATTGCAATTCATCATGCTGGTATAATGCCTATTTTACGAGAAATGGTTGAGCTACTTTTTGAAAAACGTTATATTAAATTACTATTTGCAACAGAAACTTTTGCAGTTGGTATTAATATGCCTACTAAAACCGTTATATTTACTCAACTTAGTAAATTTAGTGGAAATGGTATGAGAGAACTAATGTCACACGAATACACACAAATGGCTGGTAGAGCCGGTAGACGAGGTATTGATAAAATTGGTCACGTAATTCATTGTAATAATCTATTTAGAATGCCAGAATTTAATACTTATAAAGCTATGTTAACTGGTCCACCAAAAATGCTAATATCTCAATTTAAGATATCATTTAATTTAATTTTAAGTATTATATCTGCACAAGGACATAGTCTTGCTCATCAAATAGATAATGAATTAATTAATTTTATGGAAAAGAGTTTTGTTCAAAATGATATTACAAAAGAGATCAATATGTATGATAAATTAGATAAAGAACTACAGGATAAACTAAATTTATGTGAGGAAACATTAAATAGTAGTGATATATGTAAAACTAGTAAAGATGTTCTAAAAAAATATCATGAATTAACTAATAATATTAAGGTTGTTAATAATAAGCAGAAAAAGCGTTTACAGAGAGAAATTTGTGAAATTGAAGAGCAAAATAAAACAATTAAAAAAGATATAGAATATATTATTGAATATGAATCAATATTAGATGAAAAGAAAAAAAATGGAGGATTTAAAATGAATGCGGTTAACTATATCCAAAATAATATAGATAATATTATTCACATTTTAAATATTAATGGGTTTTTAGAATATGGATATGGATTAACTAGTAAAGGCATTGTTGCTATGCATATACAAGAACTTCATCCATTAGTGTTAGGTGATATGTATGAAAAATATAATGGATTTACTGATTTTAGTGCAAAAGAACTTACTGGGGTACTAAGTTGTTTTACAAATATATCTATTCCACAAGATATGAGATTATCTGTTCCTGGAGATATACATATTAATAGCCGTGTAAAAAATTGTTGTAAGAATATTGGAACATTAATTGAAAAATATTATGATATTGAAGTTGAATATCAACTTGATACAGGAGCCGAATATGATATACATTATGAATTAATTGATTATATTATCAAATGGTGTGATTGTGACGATGAAAAAAAGTGTATTTTATTAATTAATGAATTAAAAACTACAAAAGAAGTATTCTTAGGAGAATTTATTAAAGCAATTCTTAAAATTAATAATATTGCAAAAGAATTAGAGAAAATATGTGAACTCAATGAAAATATTAGCCTATTACAAAAAGTAAAAGAAATTTCTGAATTAACTTTAAAATACGTTGTAACAAATCAATCACTCTATATTTAAATATTATATAAATTTAAAAAACCAATCTAATAGGTGTTTTACCTTTCCTGAAAAATTTTTTACTAGGAAATCTTCAATACTAACAGTTACAGTAACTAGAAATAATCCAAATAGTATAGTATATAAACCACTCATATCTATATTATTATACATATGTTTTTTACCAATTTTTCTATAAAACCATTCTTGTAATTTTATTAGATATCTAGATGGCAATAGATATGTTATAAATAACATAAATCCTAATTTACTTAATCCATCGTTCACAGTTTTCTTTCTAGATTCAGTAATTATAACATAAAATAATCCCATTAATACTGTCCAATTGATTAAAGATTGAGATAAATATCCTATTAATGGTCCTGTATCATTATAAATATATTTAAAAATATTTTTAAATATTCCTTTGTCAAAAGAGACTACTGTTGCAATCTGATCAGTATTTAAAAAGTACAGTTTTAAAAATGTCATTAAATTTAATTTGTATAACATCATTGGAATTGTTATTATAAAAACTATAATGTATATTATTATTCCTAATATTGCACGATAATTTTCATATTGTGTTAAAATTATATCGTGAAAATCTTGATTACGTGAATTTGTATCTTTACGAATAAATCTTGAACCTTTACCTGATATTCCACTTGTATTTTTTTTTTCAATCATTGTATTTTCTATATAACTCATATATAAAATATATAAATATAAATAAATCTTAATTATAGAATTAAAAAATAATTATGATAATTCTAATTAAATAATTTATTAAATATAATTATATTATTTCTGCACGTATCTTTTGTTTGAGAGTTATACCATCTTGTATTAAATATAATTTAAAATTGCTTGCTGTATAATTATCTAATATATTTTTTGTATTTACTCTTGTAAATAATTTAAGATCTGGAATATAAACGGTATACTGATTTAATTTGAACGGTCTCTCTATCATATCAAATAAATATCCTTTGTAATTTGTTTCTAAAATAGATTTATCATTAGTGCACATATTTAACATATTACAATCTGTCTGAACTTTTCTAATAGCTCTCATAGTAGTATTAATATATTCTAACTGATTTTCCCAATAATTATAAAAGTCTAATGACTTATTTGAGACTCGACTTAAATTTAATTTTTCTTGTAATTTGAGCATATTTAATAGATCAACTAACCGTCGAATTGGAGATGTAATATGTACATAATTATCAAGACCCGCGTTTATTAATTCATGCCCATTATTTTCTTGATAATTTGTATATTTTCCACTAGCACACTGCCAAATTTTAATAAAATCATAAATATCACTTGGGATTGTTTCAGGTTGTTTTAATTTAGACTCGTTTAATGTTATACTTCTATAAATACCTGTTTTAAATTCTTCTAGTTTATCAGCACATTTATTATTCATTAATAACATAAGATAAGCTACTACATGATGACTATCTGTAATTTCTCTCATATATTTTTGTCGTTTGTTTAATTTATTTACACATTCTAATACATTTTTGTACATTTTGTCACTATCTAGTCTCTCTTCATTATAAGTGTAATTTTTTGAAACTTTAATTATTACATTATTAAATACTATATCGGTTATTTGATTATCGTTAATTGTTAAATCAATACAGAATGCTAAGCGTTCTCTATTTTCTAATAAACTACATAAGTTTTCTGATAATAATGCTGGTAACATTGGACATTTTCTATCAGGTAAATAAATTGTAGATATTCTCTCTGAAAACGAATCCCAAAGTTTAAAATAATCTAAAAGCAATGGCACATTTGCTACATATATACTTAGCGTGTTATTAATCATACTAAACGCATCATCTAAATCTGTACTACCACTTGGATCTATCGATATTGTATAATGTTCTCGCCTATCTTTAATATTTGGATGTAATTTAATGATATTATCATATATATTTATTCCTAGTTCACGATTTGCACGATTGACATCATTTATAAATTTTTTAAGAGGTTTAAATAAATCTTTACAATGTAACTGATATTCATAAAATGCAGCTAAATCATCTATAGTACCAACAACATTGTTAAGTGTTCCAACTGGATGTTTACTATCCCAGTTATTAAATTTAAAAAGAATGTATTTATTAGTGATATTTTTATTAAACTGTGGATGTTTTTCTTCATATGGGATTAAAAATGCTGGTAGACGTTTATCATTAGGAATGCATTTATATAAGAATTTTTTTCCCGTAGTATTTCTTCCATATGTTTTACCTTTTAATACTAATATACCTGCTAAATTTTTTGCTAATCTCAATGGCGAATTAATAATAATACCATTGTTATCAATTACGTCACCTGATAAAATCTTTTTTTCTACAGGATTTATATCTAAATCTACTAATTTATTTGTTTCTGATCATAAATTTCCCAAGATCTATATTTACTGTCTAAAATATGTATTTTATACTGCATTACTACTAATTATTTATAAATATATTTTTACTCAATTTTATTTATAAATATATTTATAATAACATATAATGGGTAATATTTGTGAAATTTTATCAAAAAGAGAGAGAGAAAAATCAGTAGTAGTTTTAGCAACACCTAATTATATTATAAATGATACATCTAATAATAATGTAGCTACTGGAATACCAGTTACATATCCACAACCAGTACAAGCTATACCATACAATAATCAACCTGTTATTATATATAATAATAATCCTATTGCAGATGGTTTTACAAGTGGATTGTTAAGTGGAATAATTTTATCTGATTTAGTTAATGATTGTTATTAAATTAATCTATATTTAGTTGTTTTATTACATTATGTTTAATATTCTGTTTTTGTAGTAAAAATTTAAAATATTCGGGTAATATTGCTATATTGTTCATATAAGTTCTATATTTAAAACTTAATATTACTGTATCTTTTGTATTAAATTTTATACTATTCCACCAATATGCTGGTATAAATAGTAATTTACCTTTTTCTAGATTAACATCTAAGCATTTAATTTTACTAAAATCGTGTTGATATTGTTTTTGAATATCCCATGGATTAATAGGTGATCTAAATTCAAAATTATCGTAATCTTTATCTGGAAATAGGTATTTACTGCTTTTTGGTGGAGCTAACTTTACTGTTGCACTTCCTGATATAATGATTAAAAAATGTCTGAAATTAATATCATATCTAAATGGTGTTTTAGAATTTAATGAACCTAATAAGTAGTCATAGGTAGATGACATTAATGCTGGTGGTCTTAAAAAATTATCGTTTGTTTTTAAATTTTTTATTAAACTAGTTTCTTTTAAAAATTCATCATTGGTTTCAGAAAAATAATTTGATGTTTTATCTTGATTTATAACTAATAATGCTTTATTAAATGGTATTGGTAAATATAATTCTGAATTAGTATTACCTGATATATCACGTAGTTTTATATCAAATGATCCATATAATTTATCTATTTCTGAAGTAGCTAAATGACTAAAACAGTTAATATCTAAATCTAAAGTTAGTGGTTGACGTAAATTACAAATTTCTTCAAATCTTTCTTTAGATAAATTTGATACTTCAAAAACTTCTAAATCGTTACTTGTTTTAAAATGATAGTATATATGTAAATACAAAAATAATACTATTACAAATATAAATACGGTTATTATTATATTCATTTAACAAGTTAATATAATAATTTTTCTTATATTTTACATATTTATTTATTCTTGTGTATCAGAAATATCTAATTTAACAGTAGATTGACCTTTTACATCTACTTGCTCATTTAAATTTGAGTTATTTAATTGTTCACTTAAATCAGCAATTGTAGTATTTTGATTAGAAATAGTACCACGTAATGATGTAACTAATGATGATAATTCTTGAATATTTTTTTGTTGTTTTATAAGAGAAGTTTTTAATAATTTTATTTCTGAATTAGTATTTTTTGTAAAATTTTCTAATTCAGCATTTGTAGTACCACTACCATTATTACCACCATCTCCCTCTAATATTTCGAGGCGTCTTTCTAAAATAAATAATAGTTTATCATGTTCAAATATTAATTCATTTACATCTTTAATTTGTGATGTTCTATTTTTTCTTAATCCATCAGATGTTATTCCAGTGTTTGACATTGCTTTTGATAATAATGGTTCTTCTTCTAACATCATACTACTCATTTGTTTGTTAGGTAAATAGCTTGATTGTTGTTCAACTGGATTTCTTCTCCGTTTTGCAGCAGCTAAAGCAGCGTTTCCACTCATATAAACTACTATATATACTTAAATTTTCAATTATTTTCGCATTTCCATTTTTATTGATGGATGAAATTCATAATTTAAAATATCTATGTCACTAATATTATATTCATCTATTGAACTATGTACATTTTTTATGTTGATTTTAGGAAACATATAGGGTTCTCTCTCTATTTGTTTTTTTAATTCTTCTATATGATCATCATATATATGTGTATTTCCTAAATAATATACAAATTCATTAGCCTTTAAATTACAATGTTTTGCTATAATATGTGTTAAAATACTATATGAAGCTATATTAAATGGAACTCCTAAACCTACATCTCCACTTCTCTGATATAATGAGCAAGATAGTTCATCTTTTACTACATTAAATTGGGCTAAAACATGACATGGAGGTAGAGCCATTTCTTTTAATTGACAAGGATTCCATGCTGACATTACAAGTCTACGTGAATATCTTTCAACTGGATCTTTTAGACATTTTATAATATATTCTAATTGATCTACTCCTTTTCCTGTATAATCTGTATTACAATCTACATATGGAGCATTAAAATATCTCCACTGATGTCCATAAACTGGGCCTAAATCATCTTCTTCTAAATTATTTAGACCTCTACTATCTAAAAATTCTCGGGAACCATTTCCATCCCAAATATGAACATTCTGATTTTTTAATACTTTATTATTTGTTTCGCCACTAATAAACCATAATAATTCTTTTATACAAGTTTTTATTGCTACTTTTTTTGTTGTTAGTACTGGAACTATATTATCTTTTAAATTAAAATGCATAGCAGCTCCAAACACTGTTAATGCATTTCCATTTCTCCCTTCGATCATTACACCTTGTTCTATTATATCTTGTATAAGATTAATATATTGATTTTCATCGTGTTTCTTGTTATTTCTCTCTTTTAGCTTTTCTAAAGAAGTTCTAATCATTAATTTATTACTATTATTATTTTTAATTTCTTTTTATAAATCATATGGACATACAAGAACCAATAGAAGATACCAAAAAAGGATTTTTTGGATATGTTTTTAATTTTGATGATACTAATACTGGTCAACTAACTAATTTATATCAGTATACTTTTATTGCTATACCACTTATTTTACTTAGTTTAAAACTATTGAATCATTTTAGTCCTGATGTTGATGAAAGTAAAGGAACTTTAGAAATATTATTAGAAATACTTATTAGTGTTAATTGGATTTTGCTCACTATATGGTTTGTTAATAAAATTATTCGTTACATACCAACTAAGAGCAAAATGAGTTATCCTATTTTTAATGAAACAAACTTTGTTCTACCATTATTAATCGTATTATTTACAATGAACACAAAACTTGGTAATAAAATTAATTTACTTATTGAAAGAGGTGTAGATTTATATGATGGAAAAACAAATTTAAAAGACAGTAACAATAATGTAAATAAACAAGGCCAAAATGATGTTAAAACTACTCAACCTATATCACATATGGGAGTTGCCAATTCTCGTTTACCACCACCACCTGGTGGTGTAGATGCTGTTTATGGTGTTCCTACTAGCAATATAAATTTACAACCTACACATAGACATCATCATGGCGGAGAAAGTGAAGGTAGATATACTAAACAATTACATCGCGAAACAGTACAATCACAGAGCCAGCAAAAGAATTTTAATTCGGCATTTAGTGGACCACAGATTAATAATTTACTAGAAACTACTGAGCCAATGGCAGCAAATGAAGCATTTGGAGGAAACATGTTTGGCGGTAGTGTATTTTAGAAAAAATAATATATAATATTATATATCATAAATATATAATGTCATTAGCAGTATTAAAAAAGAAAACTATGAATGGTAATCCTAGACAAGCTCCTATATCTGGATCTAACAATGGAACATTTGGATTTTCTCTAAATGGAACACGACGTGGAAATCACACTAGTAGAGAGACTAATCTAGCTCCCGGTGCTATGACTGGTGTACCACAATTAATTGCATCAACACCAGCTAAACACACTGGACCTGGTATATATGGACATCCTTCATCTGTTTGTACAAATGATCCTACAGTTGTTAAAACTACTGTTATGAACACCCGAGGTATGTTGGCAAAACGTTTAAGAGGAATAGAGAGAATACCACCAATGGCTCCTATCAGAGCAAGAATGCCTGAAAATGGTTCTTGCCCTTTGAATGGCAGGGATAATAATTCTTGTGGGTGTGAAATGGGTGGAATTATTGAACCAGCATATACTGCAGCAACACAATATTGGTCAAAATGTGATTTTAATAAATTTTGTACTGGACCTCTTTCGGTTAATTGGGTTAAACCTAATATAATTCCCAATGGAAACCAAAGTTTATATATTGAAACAATTGTTAAAATTAATGGTAAATCTAACAGTAAATATCATTGTCATTCACATAAATCATTTAACGGTATAATTGGTGTTCTTGATTTATCTGGATTAATAGCTGTACAAAATATTCCTCAAGGTTGCAATACAAATGGTAAATTAAATTTAACTGATTCAGAATTAGAAATACTTGTTAAGTCACACTCTATTATGCCATTTTATAGTGGTTGTAGACGTGCTAATATAGATATTCCTATATATCTCAGAAATTGTGCTGATAGAACTCCAGTTAGAGGAATGGAAATTTGGACTGCTCCTGGTAGACATATTATTATTAATAACGCTGCTAAACCGGGTATTACAACTGTTGATTATGGAACTTATATAAGTAGACGATTAAAGATTAATAATTACATATCCCCACAATTAGGATGTAATATGCCACAACCACAACCTAATCATGCTGTCACTTGTCGTGAAACACCCTATAATAGTTACTGGAATAACAATATTCCACCTAGTATACAATGGCCTGCCGGTCCATTTACTAATTTAAGTTTTAGCATTAGAAATTTTCAAGGTTTATTTGTTTACTATTTGAGCCCAAATGGTAAAGTAAGCGTGGTCGGGCCATTTGGGTCTGGGGTCTATTCATGGGTACAAGTAAATACAAATACAATCAAGTTCATTGTGAGCGCGGACGAGTTCCAGTTATTATTATTTTCTGAGCCATTATTTCAAATATCAAGTACAGTCAAGTTCCAGTCGACCTCGGCCGCGAGCACAAACGTGTATGATGGCACCTTGTTAAGTGCAAGTTATGGTTCACGATTTAAAGATTTACCTAAACCATTTAGTGTATAAAATAACTAAATTTAATAGATAATTAATTATAAAAGTAATTATCTATCTTCTAGTTTTTCTTTTATTAGATCGTCTCTTTTTTGATCGTCTCTTTTTTGTCTCTCTCTTTATTGTCTGTCTCTTTTTTGATCGTCTCTTTTTTGATTTTTTACGACCACCTTTATATTTTACCTCGTGTGGTGAAGGTGGAGGCATTACTGCTGGTTCGCCTTCTACATTTGCCCAGCCATCTTGCCAACTATTTTGCTTATTAGTAAAAAGGGTTAAATTATTACTAGCACTAGCTCCATTAGGACCATCTGGACCAGCTGGATTAAAAATATCAAATTGTGGTACAACCATTGATGTACTTCCATCACTAGCACTTCCGCCTAATTGTGATATTTGCGTTGTATGTTCTTGCCACTTTTGCAAAGCTTGCATACCAGATTTCATTGGATCACCTTGCCCTGGATAACTTCGTAATGGTTTTGATTTACTAACATCAGGAGGTATAATACCTTGCTGTTCTTCAAAATTAGTAGTCATAATTACTTAATATATAAATATAAAATAAATTAAATAAGTATAGTTATATTATATTATAATGGATTATCAGTTAAGCAATAATGATAAATTGCAGTTACAAGAAATGATTAAAACTAATGATGTTGAAGATAAAACAGATTTAATTCGTGCTACTAAACACAGTAAATTAATTCGCGAACAAGTTAAATTACTAGAACAACTAAAACAACAACATTATGAACTGTACAAAAATAATTTTCAAGAGTTTGATACATTAACTGTAGAAAAATGTTCATTTTTATTTCAAAATTATACAGATATTTATAATAAAGTATTAAAAAATGAAGTTAATCTAGAAATACTAAATAAATTTTTAGATGCACTTGAATTAATTGAAAATGGCGAGGTTGACCAACATGAGGCTTCTGTTAAAGTAGGTACATATTTAAAAGAATTATATGTTGATTCCGCGCTAAAAAAGACAGAAAAAATGGATGCTGAAAATAGTAATAAAGATGATAAAAATAATGAATTTGTAGAAATTTCTTGGAGTGAATATAAAAGAGTACATTCTTAATAATTAATTTTCAATTTTTGATTTTTTTGTACGAGGAAGTTTTACTCCTAATCGTCGTTCAATCTTTGCAATATCTGAATTACTAGGAATATCTTTTCCAGTTTCCCATCGAGTAAATAGGCTTGCTGCTATACCTAATTCATTTGCTAAAGCTTGACGAGTTTTACCACCTCTTGCTTGTTCAATTAATTTTCCAAGATTTGAAGGGGCTTCAATTTTCACATCTTGGCTAGATGATTTTTGTGATAACTTTTTATTAAAATCTGCTTTTCTAGCATTTAGTAATTTGTTATTGAAAGTTACTGTATTCCAATCCTGATGTTCCATTATTGAAATAATAATATATTATAATATATTTTCAATTTTCTTACTATATATTATATGTTTTATTTATTGTATGCTGCATTAGTATTATTTCCTAATCCTAGTTATTTCTTAAGTCGACGTAATATCTTACAGACTGGTATTGTAATGTCGTCATTATTTGATACAAAAACTATAAAAAATGGTCCTAATGATGATGATATTGGCTTTATACGTAGTTTTAATAATAATTTATATTATTCAGGTCCAATAACCGATTCTGCTATATTTAGTATTAGTTCTAATTTAATAACAATACAAAATGAAGCAAATTTTGATCATATTAATTTACATATGCAAAGTCAAGGAGGATCATTACTTCCTAGTTTAGGATTAGTTGATTTAATACGAACATCTTACATTCCTATAAATACATTTGTTGATGGTTATTGCGCAAGTGCAGCATCACTAATTACAGTTGTTGGAGCACAACGGTTCATTAATCGTTATGGTGTTATTTTAATACATCAATTAAAAATGGGTGTTGAACCTAGTAAATATTTAGAAATCAGAGATCAAACTGATAATGCAGATACATTAATGAAAATAGTTAAAGATATTTATCTCGAAAATACAAGATTATCTAATGAAAAATTAGATGAGTTATTAATGCATGATTGGTGGTTAAATTCTACTTTAACTAAAAAATATGGTATTGTAGATATTGTAATATAAATATAATAAAATTTGATTATATTTACATTATAGGGATTACTTTTGAAAAAAATTTCTTTTTTCTTGATTTTAAAAATTTACCGCGCCTATAACATCGTTTTGTACTTAAAGGTTTTTTCATTAATATTTCTTTTTCATCTATATCGAATTTTTTTACATTATCAAATCTTAAACCATAAATATATAATTTATTTATACTATTTAATCGTTTTTTTAAACAGTCATCTACTTGTCCTACTCGTATTTTTACTTTAATTCCTTCTGGAAAAATTATTTTAAATGCTCCTATTCTACCTACACCAGATAAAGTTACATATTTATTTTTTTCTATTTCTGCAATCATTTCTGAATTAATAGATTTAAATGGGCTGTTTTTAAAAAATTTTGACATTAAATCTACATATCCATCTTTTTTTTCCATTTCTTTAATTTCTTTTTTATTTTTTCTTAAAAAATTTGCGCGTTTTTTTAATTTTTCTAATGCAGGTCCTCTATCGATAGAATGTAGTAAATTTATATTTTTACTATTTACTATTTCTAATTTAGAACTACGATGAGTTCTTATATAATTACTTGCTTCACCTGCTGTTCTAATCATTAATAATGTTAATGGTTCTATATTTTTAGACAATTCAGGAACTTTTTCTAACCAATATCCTAGTTTATTAACATTTCCAACTTTTTTTGTTTTATTTTTTTTAGACATAATATATATATTACTATATAAAAATACAATATATATAGAATAATAGTAAATGTTTTTATATAATTTATCTGATGATATATTAGATTATATATCAACATTAATAAATATAGAATGTCGTGTCTGTTATAAAAAGTTTGATTATAAAAATAATTTTTATAAAAAACAAGGTAAATTTTATTATTGTTGTAAAGAATGTTATCTATTTATTTAATATCTACCATTAACTTGAATAATTAGATCATTTTCACAAATATCTGGCTTATAACAATTATATTCTTTATATTTTTCTCGAAATTCTATAATAGTATTTTCATTTACTATTGGAGCTTCTTGTTGTAATCTTTCATATTCTTTAAATGCCCAATTTACAAATTCTTTAATTATAACCCTATCTTCTCGTTTTAATGTTAATTGTAATTTAATTGATCTATAAAAATTTGAATATTGTTTTGAAATTAATCTATGTTCACTTGCTTTTTCATCTGCATTATAAAACTGTTTAAATGATTGTAACAATGATGAGATCATTCCAATTATTCCAACTAAATACATAATTAAAGTATAATATTGTGATGAAGTGCTTGATAATGATAATGATGATGATAATGTTGTAATTATAATGCAACAAATAGATAAGATATTACTTTTTTTTCTCCAATACCTCCTATCTTTATTATGGAGAATTGCGAGTCCCCCCGATTTCTCTCCCCAACATTTTAATAAATCTTCAATATCATCATTCCATTCTTTTAAATTAATATCTAAATTATTATAAACTTTTTTATCTTCGACTCTCTCTTTTTTAGAGAGAAGAGCCTCTTCTAAATTATTATTATAATCCATTTAATAATAATTAATATTTTATATTTTACATTTTAAAATATGTTGCTGATCTTGCTGATTTTATAACAGTCACAATACCTCCTGTCACATTTGAATTTTCTAAAACTTCTTGAGTATTTGTAGCAGCATCTCTTGTTAACATATTATTACCTAATAATGTAGTTACTGCCCATCCTCGCTCTCCACAGGCTGTCTTGGGAGGTGCTGGTGCATCAAATACCTGTCTTTTTGGTGGATTTGGTCCAGTGCCTGCATTTCCTAATGAACCAAAAGGACCACTTGGACCTGATCCATGTCCACGACATTTTGGAGGTACTACATAACCACCATTTCTAGTTCTACGTCTTGCATTTGATACTGCTAAATAATTTGTGTGCGATCCATTTAGATTATTATCATTAAATGATAGACCATTATTTGTATTCTTACTAGCTTGACCTATTGCTCTATTTTTTCTTCTGCTTATTAATTCTTGTGAACTCATAATATTATTCTGTTTACCATTTAGTAAGCAAGTACCACCAGCACTTGCACTACATACCATCTGATTTCTATGTCTATTATGTATTGTATGATTACTTCTACTCCAACTACCATTGTTTAATCCTATTATAGCTTCTACATCAGTATTTGGAGTATATTTACCATCTTGAACTAACGGATTAACATTATATAATGTTTTTGTTATCGATTCTTTATTACTATCACATTGGTTTTGTTTTGGATTTGGATTACGTTTATTTGAATCTTTACTTAACATATCTGCAGCATCAACACGAATTACCCCAGTATTACATTGTAAAGGATTTGTTTTATCTTGTAAATATATTGAACCTACTGGTGCTTTAATAAATCTATTTCTACCTTGTGCAAAAGTAGATGTATTATCTGCATATCCTGTTTTTTGTGGCATACCAGCACAAACATTGGTTGCCCCATTTTGTATATGTTGCTTTAATGGAATACTTGTTGGATTTGAAGTTCCATATCCAAAATTAGGACTATATCTTATAACTGTTGTACTCATATATATTAGTATAATAGTAAAAAAATATAATTAAATATATTTTCTTATATTAAAATATATATGGGTATTGTAAATATTTTAATAATATCATTATCTTATTGTTATGGCTTTAATGCTGGTATATATCCTAAACATATTAATAAAAATATTATTATGAAACAAGATGATTTTAATTTTCTTAATAATAGTGATCAATTTAGTAATGGTCTTAAACTTTTTACAGCTAAAACCACTAAAGCGACTTCAATTAAATGGCTATATGGAACATTAGATGAAGTTAATTTACATCCTACATTTGTTTTAGGTGATATAGTAAGTACAATTAGCTATACGCTTAAAGAACCTGATCAATATGATTTATATATTGCTTATATGCCCAATCGTTTTGAAGATGAACCACATTTTATTGGTTGTTTTTCTATTAAACCAGATAAAAGAGTCTTATCTATTGAACAAATTTGTACTAACCCGTTTATTAAAGACAGTTCGCTTACCGAATATAAAGAAAAATTAACTAACTTAGCAAAACAATCTGGTGTTATGTTATATCCTCAACCACTTAAATATATTATTAATCCACGTTATTATATAGAATTTACTCAGTCACTTTAATATTTTTTTTATATAAATAACAGTTACTGCAATAACAAATATATCTACTTGATAATGGTTCGTCTATTACATCTTCTATCCAATTGTGTTCACATTTTTCTTCTAAAATTTTATTTAGTTCTATTAATAATTGTTTTTGCTCTCGTAAATAGTCTTTTCCAAACATTTTTATATTACTATCATATTGCGTAATAATTATTTTATCATTATTATTACTTATTTGCTTTCTAAACTCTAATTTTTCGTGGTTTTCTTGAAGAATATTTATTTCTTTTTCTAATGAAAATTTTAGTTGAATTAATTGTTCGAATGAATTATTTTCCATTTTTAAAATAATTTATTAATATTATTTTATTTCAATTTAAAAATAAAATATATATATAATATACAATATTCTATAAGATTGTAATCGGCACCATTGGTGTAGTGGCAACATGTTCGCCTTCCAAGCGATCGCCCAGGGTTCGATTCCCTGATGGTGCATATATAAATATATATTTAGCAAAAATTATATATTTATAATATATAATGCGTAAACATAGTCGAAGAATTAAAACTCGAAGACGTCGTAATTCAAGAAAATTAAAAGGAGGCAATCCATTCGCTAGAATTTTTGGATTTGGTCAACCAGCCCCAGCCCCTGGCGAAACACAAGCACAACAAGTTGCTCAAGCACAAGCCGATGAAGTAGCTGGACATCAACAAATGATTGAAAGTAAACAACAACAGGCATTAGCTCTTAGAAATCAATGTCAAGATTATCAACGTAGAGCTGATCAATTAGATGAGGAGGCAGCTGAACATATGAGAGCTACTGCTGAAATTGCTCGCAATAGAGAGTCTAAAAATAGATGTGATCAGGAACATGCTATGCGATTACAAGAAATTGAACAACAATATCAACAACGACTTGCAGAACTAACTCAACAGCATAACGCAGCTCTAGGTGAAGAAAAACAAAAAGCACAAGAAGAACATGCTGCGTGTTTAAGAGAAGGAATGAGATTAGTTCCAAGAGTACAAGCTATGGCACAAAACCCCGAGGCTCGGGAGGCTACTCTAGATGCTGCTGCCGCCGCTATACAAGCACGCCGTAGAAGACAACTTGATCGTAGACAAGCAGCAGAAGACGCTTTAAGAGGTCAGTATGAGTCAGCTGGTGTAGATCCTTTGGGTGGACTGCCACTTCAGGGTGGTCGTAAATCTCGTCGCGGTGGCACTGGATATGGAACTCATAAAAAAAAAATGATGTATGCTGGTCGTAAATCTCGTCGCGGTGGTACTGGATGTGGAAGTTATAAAAAGAAAATGATGTATGCTGGTCGTAAATCTCGTCGCGGTGGTACTGGATGTGGAAGTTATAAAAAGAAAATGATGTATGCTGGTCGTAAATCACGTCGCGGTGGTACTGGATGTGGAAGTTATAAAAAGAAAATGATGTATGCTGGTCGTAAATCACGTCGCGGTGGTGCTCGCTGTTCACCAAAATTAAAAAAAAATTGTCCCTATTATAAAAAATATGGCAATCATATGTAATTATATTTAATTAATAATAAATATTATTACATATACATTACTTTCCAATTATCATTTACTTCTTCACGCTTAATTAATTTATCAATTATTTTTGATGTTACCGTAAATGGAAATTCTACCTTAAATGGCTTTTCATCTTTAAATAGATTTGAGTCTTCTGGCATTAATCTATATAGATTTAATTTAGTATAAATAATTTCAAGACATCTTTTTAGATTTCTAACACCATCTTCTTTTTCGGTAAAATTTTCAACTATATAATCTATTACATCATCTTCTATTATTACACTATTTGGTGGAAAATTTACCTGTTTACAAATATTTGGCAGTAGATAACTTTTTGCAATAACATTTTTATCTTTTTTGCCATAACCTTTTGTAGTAATTCTA